>Ga0194129_10000147_pt1 | contig 138480 bp, 113 predicted proteins | sample TA2KigCa35mmetaG_FD_150862 | JGI IMG/M metagenome (GOLD analysis project Ga0194129, IMG submission 150862) | Freshwater microbial communities from Lake Tanganyika, Tanzania - TA2015038 Kigoma Deep Cast 35m | ecosystem: Environmental > Aquatic > Freshwater > Lake | place: Tanzania: Lake... | reverse complement strand
GGTTCTACAGATAAGACATTGGAAATTTTAAATAATTTTAAAAATAAATTTGAAAATGTTTTAATTTATTCTAGCAGTAAAAATATCGGCAAAGCCGAAATTATAAGAAGAGCTTTTCTATTACCAAATAACAGCAGATATAAATTTATCGGTTTTTTAGATTCTGATTTTGCTACGCCATTTGATGAGTATAAGAATTTACTGAATATTATAGAAGAGAAAAAATTCGATATGTAAACTTTCAGCATAAAGTGTACCACTAATTTAGTAATTTAAGATAGTGTTTCCCAATTTTTTAACCTAAAAAAAGAAAGATTATGGAAACAAATCAAAGACAGAAGTCTGCAGAGAATTTTATTAAAGATGTAAGGCGCAGGACAAGAAGAATCTTTAGTTCTGAGCAGAAGACGTTAATTGTAATGGAAGCCATTAGAGGGGAAAGCTCTGTAGCTGAAATCTGCCGTAAACATGGCATCCAGCAAACAATGTTCTATAAATGGAATAAAGAGTTTTTGGAAGCAGGTAAGAAGCGTCTAGCAGGAGATACCGTTAGAGAGGCTACTTCTGATGAGGTGGCTGAGCTAAGGAAAGAGAATGCTCGTTTAAAAGAAATGGTAGCAGATCTAATGCTTCGATATGATATCGTAAAAAAAAGCTTGACAGCGCTGGAATAACTGAAAAGTGGAAAAAGTATATGAGGTTAACAGCAGCAGAGAAGTATGAGATTATACAGCTTGTAGATAAGTCTGATTTAGGAATTAACCGAACTCTTAAAGAGTTGGGGATACACAAAAGCACTTACTATAAGTGGTATAAATCTTACTTAGAAAATAGCATACAGGGGTTACAGCCTAGAAAACGATCACGAAGACAATGGAACTCTATTCCGGAAGAGCAAAGGCAACTAGTTATAGAGGTTGCATTGGATTATCCGTCGCTTTCTCCAAGAGAGCTTTCTGTAAAAATCACTGATGAGCAGAAGGTTTTTATGTCAGAAAGTAGTGTGTACAGAATTTTGAAAAGTAAAGGGCTAATTACAACACCGGCCTACATATTGTTGTCGGCAAGTAATGAGTTTAAAAACAAAACGATGTTTGTTCATCAAATGTGGCAAACAGATTTTACTTACTTCAAAATTTTAGGCTGGGGTTGGTATTACTTAAGCACAATTTTAGATGACTACAGCCGCTATATTGTTCACTGGGATCTTTGCACAACAATGCGAGCAGAAGATGTACAGGAAAGCGTACAGCAGGCTTTAAACAAAGCGTGTTTAGGAAAGCATCAAAGGCCGACTCTACTTAGTGATAATGGATCCTGCTATGTGTCTACAGAATTAAAAGACTACTTAGCTACGGTTAAAGTAAAATCAATCCATGGTCGTGTTGGCCATCCACAGACCCAGGGTAAGATAGAAAGGTATCATAGGTCTATGAAAAACGTAGTAAAGCTTGATAATTATTACCATCCGTAGCAACTAAAAAATGCAATAAGGGAATTTGTGGACTACTAAAATCATCAACGATACCATGAATCACTAAACAATGTAACCCCAGTCGACGGATATTTTGGAAGAAGTGAACAACTAATTAAACAAAGGGAACAAAAAAAAAGCAACCTTAAAGAAAAGAAAACAGATTTATTTTAAAGAAAAATTTCTAAATTTAGAAACTGAAACACTATCTAACAATTAGTACACTTTAATTTGAAGACATACAGAATGTTTAAATCGCTTTAATAGTTACTTAGGATTATCACCAGATTCTGATTATCAATTTTATTTATTTTTAATTGTGATGTTAGAAAATCATTTCAATAAACTCAATAACAATCTTTCAAAAAATGATTACATTAACATTGCAGTGAATTGTTTATAATAAGTCAAAGAAAAAAATTATACTTAATTATTTAAAGCAGAATGTATGAAAACATTACTAATCCTATTTATAAACTTAATTTTAATAACTTCCATTTCAGGTCAAAAGATTGCATTTAAGGATTTTTGTACAGATGAAAATTTTAAATGTTGGAATGCCCCAATTGTTTCAAATCTCAGATCTTATGGTTTAGATGTCTATTCTTACAATAGTCCATATTTCAAAGATATTAATAATGGTAATGTAGGGTATTTAACTAGTGAGCAAACAGAAAATCTAAAAGCTTTTGGGTTCGAATTTATAATTTTTAATAAGGGAATTAAAATAAAAACCGCCCCTTTTGTTAATATGATAAGTGATCTTGATCCTTGTCTTTTGTGTTTTGATTCATTGATATATGAAAATAGTTATTTTGAAGGTGATTTTTATGTATTTAAAATTAATGGAAATGAACTATTAGAGTTGAAGCTTATTGTTTCAACTGGTCAAAATCCTCAACGAATTGAATCATGCAGTAATTTGCAAAATTTTATTGAAAATATAAAAAAATTCGTACAGGATAATAATCCTTATATATACAATAATGAAAATATAATCATAAACGCGAATTCAAGTTTAATTCCACGTTCCAAAAGAGTAACAGAAAATAAGAAAAATAAAACTATCTCGGAGTCAAATAATAATAGTGATATTAAATTTAAAGTGGTAAGAGTTAAAGAGCGCAACCCTGGAAATAATTACCCGATTTCTATTGATGTTTATGACAAATCACTTAGCCTAAAAGTGGGTGATAATATCATTATTACAAGAACTGATGAAGTAAAGATTCCCGGAGAAATGAAGACTGAAAAATCTGAAACAAACATTGGCAAAGCAAAAATTACAGAAGATTTTAATAAACCACTTTATACTGCAAAACTTGTTGCAAATACTGGTTTTAATATGAAAGATTATAAAGATGGAGATGAAAATTACAATGCAGTAATAGGTGTACAATCTAAAACAATTGTTGCTTCGCCTAAAATTATGGTGATACCCAAAAAAATAGATCCGTCTAAATATGTTAATGGGGAATATCAACTAACCAAAGAGGAAAAAATACTGATTGCGGCATTTAAAAACAAATTTGAGGACAACAAGTATACAACTTATGGTTTTGAATCAAGTTTAAAATCTGTGCTTGAAAACAGACAGTTCAATGACAATGTTCAAGACGATATAAAATCCAAAATATTGGAATCATCAGGTATGGATTTTTTTGTGGAATATGAAAATCTTGACCAAGACAACAAAAGATGCGATAAAGTATTTGATTTCAAAATTAGAAACTATTCAACTGGGGAAGATGTTGCATCAGATGTAAAAAACCTAAATAGCTGTGGGAGCCCGGAGGATTATAAAAGTTTTGCATCTGCAATTTTAAATGCAGGAGCAATATCGAAAATCAATACTCAATTCTCCTCCCTATTAAGTAATGGACGTAAAGTCAGTGTTATTTTCACTATAGCTAATTCCTCTCAAGCAACCTTTAACAAAGACTATGATGGTACTAAACTTAAAGATCATATTGAAAACTGCCTACAAGGTTTGGCTTTCAATGGAAATCTGGATATTGATGGCGTTGTAAATTTGAGAATGGAAACCAGTGTAAACATTCCTATAATAAACGAGAACACAGGGAAATCTTACACTACCAATACATTCTCGGAAGATATAATTGTCTATTTAAAGAAGAATGCCAACGTGGAATGCGAAAGCTCTGTAAGTAAGCAAATTGTAAGTATAAAAATTAAGTAAGACTATGAATCGTTTTTTCTTTGTATCGTTATTGATTTTGATAAATCAATTTGCCACTGCCCAAACTCCTGGTTTCTTCCTGGTAAATCTAGCTATTGAAGAAAAATCATTGTTAAACCAATCAAAAAATGGCAATAATAAGGAGTTATTATTCAAAAAACTAACCAATATCTGTAATAAAGTAGAGGGTGTAATTATTGATGATTTTTCAGACTATTATTTGGTGAGTGATATTTATGCCACACAGGCACAAACATCAAATGCGGGGTTTTTACCTGTAGGAATTTATAAAATGAATTTAAAACTAAAATTGATTTACAAGTCAGGTGGTAAAATATTTAAAGAGCTCAATTTTTCAAAAGACTATGTTGTAAATACTGAGTCTGAGGCTGCCGGGCAATTAATCAATGATTTTTCATTTTCGGAGAAAGAGCTCAATAATTTTTTTAGTGAAGGCAGCAAAAAGATGAAAAGGTTTTACAGTGAAAATTGTAACTCAGCTGTAGAATCTGCCAAGAAGTATCAAAGCATAGGCGAACCCGAAAAAGCATTAGCTATTTGTCTTTCTATTCCTGCTGACGTTCCTTGCTACAATATTATTGCCGCCCTAACCAAAGAATTATATACCACTTTATCCTACAAATCTGATTACGCCATTTTTCTTCAAGCCCAAGATTTTGTATCAAAAGGCGATTATGAAAATGCATTTTCTACTCTTAACGAAATAAGTATTTACTCACAGTTTTATTCGCAGGCTCAGTCATTGGGAAAACAAATCAATGATTTTATTTTCAATCAAAAAGAACTTCAAAAAAAGAAGGAGTTAGCCGAGTCAGAACAAAAACTAAAAGAATCAGAAATTGAGTTGCAGCAAAAGCGTAATGAATTACAACAGAGCATAAACCAAACAAATATTGAAATCGCTAATCAAAAAAATGAATCAGATCGCCAAATAGCTTTGCAACAACAAGAGAGCCAAAAACAGATGAAAGCTATGGAGTTACAATCTCAGGAAAGAAAAGAAATGATAAAAACTGCAGGAAGTTTACTTAATTCATACATTAACAGACCCCAGCCTCCGAGGAATACAAATTTTTATATTATAAAATAATCGGCCAATGACACACAGGCTTATGTGGAGAATTCAGTGGCAATTATAACATTTGTGCCACTTAAAAACTTAGGGGCAAAAATAAAACTTACACTTCATTCCAGTCATTGTTTTCAAAATGCGCTAAATTGGTAATTAGCATCTTTAAAAGCTATTTCAGAATATTCATCATTCACAGAGTTCCCCGCAAATGTCAGAGTGGTTCTGAAAAGGGTTTGAACTTAAAAATTTTTGTAATTGATATACCTCCAAGACTACACCAATATCCCTTATAATTTCATTCGAACTCAGTCCAGCAAAGGGCACTTTATTAGACTGAAGCCAATTCTTTGGATATATCTGTTTTTTTTATTTTTCGATGAATCCCCTGCCAGCCAAGGGATTGCTCCAACCGTATTACTTCTATGCGCTCTCGAGCTTCCTGCAATACCTCTTGTTTATCTCGTTTTACATTGGCTCTATAGATTAATGTAAGCAGCTCTGTGGTCTCTTTTTTCAAACTCTCCCCAACAGTGTACTTATACTCCTTGCCAAAATCTTTCGTAAATCGAAAAATAGCCATCAACAAGTCATAAGTAGATTTATAAACAGGTAAATCACTATAAAATGCCATTTTTTAAAAAAAATCGACCGCTTCGCGGTAAATGATCAAATAATCAAATTGTCAAATGAATCAAATAAATTAATCCCTGAGGCAACGAACACAGAACCCTCCTCCCTTACCATAGTAGTACCTGTAAACACCGCCATTGGTGTAACTCAGGTGGCGGAGCCAGGCATTGGAAGTGTAGTTCTCAGTAGAACTCCACCAGAGACCGCTCTCGCCAATGAGGCTGAATGGTCCATAGTCGCCACGGGTAACGCCCGGAACATCTGAAAAGCCGCCATACAGAGAAGCTACACGCTGCCTTTGAAAAACTCGATGAGATGTTTATTCCCTTGAAGCTAAATTGAGGGAATCGAGGATGGCCGATTGACGAAAGACATATAGATACTAATGGACATATTATGATGTCCTTTCGTATCTAAGGCCAGAATGGTTATTTTTTTTCGCCCGTTTCTTTGATACGAACGGCTTCGACCTCGTACATGCCCACCAGGTTGCCGGCCATATGGTCTTCATCTTTCCTAGCCATCTCCAGGTAGAGGTCATAGCCCATGGCGCTGAAGTAGGCAGTCATCAAGGTATCCTTTCGGATGATCTTGTCTACCTTGGCGAATTCGGCGCCGATGGTGTCTAGGATGACGGCGGCAAGGGCGGTGTCTTTCTTTTCTACCGACAAGACGAGCTTCACATCTCCCTGTGGCGTGCCTTTGACTAGGATGGTCCATTTGCCTACGAAATAATCAGGGGCTTCCGGGGTCTGGGCCTCGGTGAAGAGGGCAATCCCCAAGGTGAGGATGGCGGTGGTGAGTAATCTGGCGAGTCTCATTTAGAATTTTTTATTTATCATATAACAAGCTTTCATCTTTTTTGTTTTTCCGACTGGTGTCAAAAGTTTCTGTAGACAGAGAACATCATTCTGTATAGTACTATAGATCAGCCATTTATTGTCAGCTTCTCCAGGGGCTTCATTCTTAGTCAGTCCGATACAAAGTTTTGTGCTGCATCAAAAACAGGGCTTTCTTTGGCTTGACGATACTGTCTGTTTATTTATTCCATCGTTGTTTATTCCCACTGTTTTTTTTTACGCAGGATGAATTATGAACGCCTTGGATCTTCCATTGGCTTGATATATTTTTAGTTCTTGGCTGTCATCCACAGGTTGTTGCGTGATGGTATTTTTCTTTTGTGGAAATAATTTATTCCCATTCATAAATAAGAGCTTCATTCAAAAAAGATGGCAACGAAAAAAATATTTAACTACTGTATATCAGCTTGTTTTTTCTACAGCACTATTGGTTCTTTTTTTCAAGCAGGCAGGTGTCGTATATGATGAGGGGTCATGACATCCGGTAGATTTTCCACATCAGAAGCATTCTGAGTCCATCTCTCCTCCGAGTGCAATTGAATCGGTGTCTTATTCAATCCGGCATGCTCTTTTTCTGGCAAAGCACACGATGACAAATTTCAAGCAAGGGATGTATGCGCCGCTTGCCTGGGGGATCATTCTCTATGTCACATATGTTATTGTTTGTAGTATTCCCCATGTGTGTTTCAAACAAAATGCAATATCAGGAAAGGATGTTGCAGATCGATCAAATCTTTCACATCTTTTTTTTCCCAATTCCTTTTCTTTCTTGTTCCTCTGTTCGTTCTTGGCTGGGATTATGGTCGGTGGATTTTTCTTTGGACAACATCCTCCTTTGTCATATTATTTCTGATGCCGAAACAAGATCTTATTGGCCTGTTTCCAGCATATTTTATTCGATTCGTCGGCAGTTCCAAGAGGTTTTGATTGTACCCACCTCAAGGTCTACCATCCTGATATTGTCTTTGATTTTCGGTTTCCCTGGTTTTTCATGGAGTTTGGACAGTGCTGTCAATAGCAGTTCCTTGATCATCGTTTTGCAATTCATCTCTGATCTGATTACCCGGGTGTTTGCATTCTTCCACTTTATTTGATTGGACCTCCTCTATGTTCAAAACTCTTTTTCTGCCATCTCGCTTTGGGGGAGGGCGATCTGCCGGTTTTTCTTTTTGAGCTGGAAGGATGCGGACAGTTGTATCTGGTCGGGTTCATAGATGTACAGGGTACTGGTGTGGAAGTCGGCTCCGACGGTGGAGATGCGCTGACGGTTGCTGATGCCCAGTCCTGCATCCATGAACAGCCATTGTCCCACGAAGGTCCATCTCCCATCGCGGGTCGTCTTCCGCAGGGTGAGGTTTGGGGAGATGAATGGTCCATCGGTTCCTTGCAGGGTGGCACGGCGTGTCAGCCAGTTCAGCGAGCCTTGCAGCGACCAGTTATTCCGCATGGTAAATGTCTGTGTCATGTTCAGGCTCATGATCCAGCTGCTGTTCTGCAGCCATTCGGACTTTTGCAGGATCTCTCCCTGTATCTGGTAGCGATAGAGGTTCCATCCTATCAGTGCCTGCCAGGCTTTCCCGAGGCGGTAGCTGAGGCTTCCTTCCAGTCCGGTTTGCAAGGCACGCTGGGCGTTGGTGTACGCGCGGTTGAGGATGCTGTCGTTGTACACGCCGTTGACACGCTGGATCGGGTTCAGGATGCGCTGGTGGTAGCCTGAGAGGGAGAGGCTTCCCTTTGTGAGTTTCTTTTCCCAGCCGGCCTCCCAGGTGCCGGTGAGTTCCGGCAGCAGGCGTGGGTCGCCCTGTTCGAGGGTCTCTGAATGCTCGCGTTCCGGGATAGGGTTTAGTTCGAAGTTGTTGCTGCGTTTGACACGTCTGGCATAAGAGGCCTTGATGGTGGATCTTTCCGTGACCGGGTATCGGACGAGTCCGGAAGGGAAGAGGTTCCAAATCTTCAGCTGTTCGGGGGCTGCCAGGGAGGACGACAGGCTGCGGTGGAGGAATTCTGTCCGCAGGCCTGCCTGCCAGCGGATAGTCCCTTTTGGTCGGGAGACCTGCAGGTAGGCGGCATGGATGCGGTTGCTGACATGGAGGGATCCTGAAAAAGCTGGGTCCAGCTGCAGGGATGTTTGTCCCAGGTTCCGATAGGAGTAGGAGAAATCTCCTTGCTGGTCGTCGTAACGGAACTGATATCCGCCTTGCCAAGTCCAGGATTGCTTCCGGGTGCTCCAGTGTGCCTTCATGCGATATGCATGCAGCGGGTTGTTGCTGGGGTTCTGGGTGGTCTGATAGTCGGTGGCAGACCCTTTGCTGGCGAGGTTTCGGTTGAGGGTCATGCCAGTGAGTCGGGCCCCTTCATATTGCGCGGAGAGGAGGAGGGTGGACGTCGTCCCGATGGTATGGGTGCTGCCCAGGCTGGCCAGGGTGAAGCGGCCTTCCTTATCCTGAGTATTCTCATTGAAATATCCGAGGCGACGCACGGCAACGGAGGGCAGCCGTTGAAGGTTTTGGTATTGGAGGTCTGCCACGCGGCTTTGGTAGCGACTTCCCAGGTAGAAGGCCGCTTCGAGGCGATGCTTTGCATGGGGTTCCCATGCCATGGCAAGTCGGGTGCCGGTGGTTCGTCTTCGGAAGCTCCTTTCCCCTTCTGAGGGGAATGCCGTCTCGCGACCGGGCAGGCGGGTTGTCCCTTCTCCGAGGCGGTAGCCTGCCATGTCGTTCCGTTGCCGGTTCATCCCCGCTGAGATCTCCCACGAGGGGTTGCGCCAGGAGAGGAGGAGGTCTGCCGCATTCCGGATGGGATGGCGGTAGCGCGTGTTGTCAAAGTCCTGGACCGAAGGAGCCCCTTGCATGAGGTTGGCCTGCACCACCCAGCCGGGTTCGGGTGCCGAGAGGGTGGTGATATGTAAAATCCCACCCCTCCCATCTGCATCGTAGGCAGCCCCAGGGGCGGAGATGACCTCTATCCGGTCGATCTGGCTGGCTGGGATTTGAGAGAGGATGAAGGCTGGGTCTCCTTGAGCAGGCTTTCCGTTGATCATCACTAGGAAGGAGGAGGTCCCCCGCAGCTGCAAGCTGCCCTGACCGTCGAGGGTGACAGAGGGTAGGTTGCGGACGAGGTCTACCGCATTCCCATTCCTCGCTGTGGCAAATTCAGCCGCACGGAATACCTGTCTATCGAGCTCGAAGCGAACCGGTGGTTTTCGCCCTTTTATCACCACTTCGTTCAGGGAGATCCGGGGAAGCGTTGTGCTGTCGCGATGGGTGATTGTATCCTTTGACTGGCTTTGTACTTCTGCAGGGGCTATCGAGATCCATATGCACGCCATCAGCCAATGCATTCTTAACATGCTGTAAATTAAGGACATTCGTGTGCGTGTCGTATTGAATGTGGTACCAAATTTGACTAATATGTCATGATAGGGTTTCCATGTGTGAGAGACATTTTTTTAGCTGGAAGTGTTGTAAAAAAGGTTGGCGACAGGCGGCTGGCGAGCAGACTTTACATCCTAAAAAATCGCCGTTTGTCGCGGGTTTGGCGATGTCATACACTTCTTGGAAATGATAAAACTGGGCAGTTTTATTTTTCTCTCCGGTTACGTTTGTAAATAATTTCGTATCTGCGAAAAGCGAAACTTTCAAATAGCTTTTGCACCCCCTCAGTCTTCATAATCTCTTTTTCATATGGCAAGCAATCGTCAACGGTCGGCCGTTTCCACGGTCGACCCTTTTTTTGCTAGGATTCAGCATGATCAGACAAGGCTAGTTTGCTGCTCTCCCGATGCCATGGAGTGATTTACAATGATCAGGTCTTCTGGTAGTAAGTCGGCCAGCGTGACTTCTAGAGCTTTTGCAACCAGTTTCAGCTGACGGATCGTCAAATCCTCGTCCTTGGCTTCAATACGGCTGTAGGTGCTTTGGCTCATGTTCAGTTTTTCTGCCATCTCTTGCTGTGAGAGGCCTATCGCTTCCCGTCGCTTACGGATGATTCTGCCTGGCATACTGCAATGATTATTTGTTAATCAATTTAACAATATTCAGATAACTAGACTCAACACCTCCTCTTATATAATACATCTACACAAATAAATTGTTCTCCTCTTTATCGAGATGTCAAAAAAATTGCGCTTCTGCTCATGCTGTGCGCCTGGTATGTTAGGGCATATAAGAAACTTGGGTCGCCTACGTCTCATCTCATCGTTGTCAGGCCTTGCATATCTACTCGGTAGAGTCTATATCTGTTGGATGTTCGAAAAGTACCTGCAACAAATCCGCCCATGCATGCTGGATCTTGTATGGACGGGAAACGACTGAGCCCACTCGATCAGCTGTCTCCTTTCTGCCATATCACCATCAGAGAAACACCAAAAGGCAGGTCCATGTGCGGGAGGAGATAGCGTTCGAGGGAGAAAAGGTAGCCAAATACCGCATTGGTAAGGGGCGTCTGCATGAATTCGTTGTCAGGTCTCAGCTCTTCATATTTCTTTTTTGGCAGCCAGCGTGCCATCCTCCTGACGAGCCAGATGGGTGGGAACAGGAGGGTATTGTAGTAGCTGCCTCTGACCCAGGCGCCTGGGTGGCGCGAGAGGTACTCTTCAAAGTCTGGCAGCACATACCGGCGAAAATGATGGTTGATCCGATCATGGTCGCTCCAAAGCGACATATAGGCATTGGTCGTCAGAAAGACGATGCCCCCTGGGGCACAGACCCGAACCAGCTCATCCACCCCCTTGCGGTCGTCCTGGATGTGCTCGATGACATCGAAGCAGCATACGATGTCAAAGCTGCCGTCCGGATAGGGCAGCGCTGTGATGGAACCCTGTACCACATCCAGCTGCAAGACTTCCCTGCAATAGGTAACACTGGGCGCATCATACTCGATGGATTGGACATCCCCAAAACGCTGCAGCATCTCTGTAGATCGACCCGTCGCCGCGCCTACATTCAGAATCCTCTGTCCTGTACGCTCTGCCACGATCCGTTCCATGCTGTCGGAAAGAATACCCTCCCGTACCCGGAACCACCAGTGTTCCCTCTCCAGCCGCCTGTATTCATCCAAAAAATGCCTGTCCATTATATGGTTTGAAGGGATGGAAGATAAAGGATGGACAGTGAATGATGCGATCCGTAAAGATTTTTTGTGCACATACCTGAAAAATCTCCGTTGATCAAATAATTAAACGTTTTTTTTACTTTGCTGTAAACCCGACCATTTGCTGGAAGGTGCAGACATCCGGAACATCTTTCGAGGAAAGTACGCCTGGCTTGCTTTGTCATGGGTCGTCCTGCCCGTCATTCTGACACTGGTCAAATACAATCTTGGACGAGAGGCCTATAACAACTATCTCCTCTACACCCATGTCTTCCATCATGCCCGGTCCGAGACGAACCTATATGCCTTCTATCCCGGGGAATATCTCTATCAGAACCACTATGGCCCGAGTTTCAGCGTCTTGATCGCTCCCTTTGCCCTGCTGCCGGACGTCGTCGGGATGGTGGGTTGGGCTCTGGCGAATGCCCTCATGCTGGGATATGCCATCCTGCGATTACCGATGAGCGCAAAGGCACGCTGGTGGGTCCTGGCCATCGTACTGATCGAGATGTCTGGTGCCATACAGAACCAGCAATTCAACCCGATGCTGACGGCTTGGGTACTCTTATCTTTCATTTGGATTTGTGAAGGAAAGCTGTTGGCGGCTGCTTTCCTAGTGGCAGGGGGTGCGTTGGTGAAGCTTTATGGCGTACTGGGCTTGCTGTTTACACCCTTTTCCGGTCGCTACCGCGCGATGGCACTATCTGTTGGAGCGGCGACAGCTGTGCTGGTCTGCCTGCCCATGCTCTACTCCGACCCGGAGTTCATCCTCCGCTCTTATCAGGATTGGTATCTGCGCATCTTGGGAAAGAACAGTGAGAATATCCGCACCAACCTAACGGATGGCATGCAGGACCTCTCCGCCATGGGTATGATCCGCCGGATGACAGGATGGGTTGGGATGTCGAATGCCTGGGTACTGGTTCCCGCAGCGTTGCTGATGCTAGTACCATGGTGGCAACGCGATCGCTATGCCGACCCTGCCTTCCGACTCTGCTATTTGTCGCAAGTATTGATCGGCATAGTGATTTTCAGTACCTCGTCGGAGTCGCCCACTTATGTGATTGCAGTCACCGGCTTCGCCATCTGGTATGCCAACAGTCCTGTTCCTACTAGCTGGCAGATTGTGCTGCTTGTGCTGGTGATCCTACTCACCATCCTGTCGCCCACAGACGTCTTCCCAAAGACGATTAAAAAGCAGTGGGTCAACCGGTATGCACTGAAAGCCCTTCCCTGTGTGCTGGCCTGGATGGCCATTACGTACGATTTGCTCACGAAACCATCGCCTTCTCCTAAAAGTCAGATCCATGACCCTGCAAGTGCTGCTGCCCGCACATAATGAGTCCGGGAACATACGACCCATCTTCGAGCAACTTTGCTCTGTACTGGATGAGACGATGTATGAGTATAAGATCCTCTTTGTGGACGATGGCAGCATCGATGACACCCTTGAGCAGGTCAAAGACCTGGCCAGTTTCGACCGAAGGGTTCAGTATATCCAGCTGTCCCGAAACTTTGGGCATCAGAACGCCATCAAAGCGGGACTGGACGCCATCGATACCGATGTGCTGATCATGATGGACTGCGACTTACAGCATCCCCCCGGCCTTATCAAAGACCTGCTCTCGAAATATGAGGATGGGTACGACGTGGTGAGGACAAGGCGTAGGGAGGCCGGCCATGAAGGATTCTTCAAACGAACGACCTCGCGTATTTTCTACCACTTCATGAACTCCATCTCTGACATTCAGTTGGAGCAAGGATCCGCTGATTTCCGGCTCATCAGCGGCAATGCCATCGATCACCTGCGTTCCTTCGGCGAGTACGACCTATTCTACCGCGGTCTGGTCAAATGGATGGGATTCCGCCAAGCCTACATCGACTATCTTCCCTCTCCCAGGAATTCTGGGCAGAGCAAGTACAGCTATCGGCAGATGCTGGGGTTTGGACTGAAGGGCTTCACCTCCTTCAGCACTAAGCCTTTGTATATGTCGGCTTATATGGGCGTTACCTTCTCGGCCCTTTCTTTGTTGTACCTTCCCTACGTGCTCTGGGGTCTTTGGACAGGTAACTACGTGCCAGGCTGGTCGTCCATCCTGATGACCATCGTCTTTTTCGGGGGATTGCAGCTGATGATCCTTGGCATCATCGGTATCTACATCGCGAAGATTTTCTACCAATCGAAGCAGCGTCCGCACTACATCATCAAGGAAACCAACCTGTGAGGCCGCTCGTACAGCTCAGTTTCGACGTTGAGGAGTTCGACATGCCGCTGGAGTACGGATGCCCCATCGAACCCCAACGGCAACTCTCGCTGGCCCGCATGGGGTTGGAACGCATCCTGCCGCTGCTCGACCGGGAAGGCATGTACACTACCCTCTTTACCACGGCGCATTATGCTGACAATTTCCCTGAGGATATCAGGCGGCTGGCCGCGAAGCACGAGATCGCGTCGCACACCTACTATCATTCGCACTACGAGACAGCACACCTGTCGAACTCACGTCGGCGGCTCGAGGAGATCGCTGGCGTGCCAGTGAAGGGCCTGCGCATGCCGCGCATGCGGCAAGTGCCAATGAGGGATATCGCTGAGGCCGGCTATGCCTACGATGCGTCTGTCCACCCCACCTGGCTGCCTGGTCGGTACAACAATCTGCACATGCCCCGGACCCTTCATCGTTCCGAGGGAATGCCCCGAGTGCCGGCCAGTGTTTCGCCATGGATACGTCTCCCACTCTTCTGGCTCGCCTTCAAGAACTATCCCTACCGAGTGTATCTGCATCTGTGCCGCAGGGTGCTTGAGGCCGACGGATATCTGAGCCTATACTACCATCCATGGGAGTTCACCGACGTGCGTGGTTGCGGTCTTCCGGGCTATACCGTGAGGGGCTGCGAGGGCTGGCTTTTGGAAAGGTTGTACCGGCTCGTAGATGATCTAGCCCTTGAGGCATCTTTTGTGCCCATGATCGACCTGGTGGAAGGCCTGTCTTCCTGAAACTGCCGTAGGCTTACGCGTCTTTCCATTATTGGCTCCAGCCCATGACTTACGGACATCTGATGGGCCCGGATTAAAGCCGTCATGGAGCCGTTCTGACGTTTATATAGCATCTATCGTACTTCTAGCAAAGCCCTCACCAGTCCGGTGCCTTCGCCAGTTGCCAACACTGCCGCACCCGTTGCCAGGGACGAAAGGTTTGTCTGTGAGATGCCTTCTGTTCCCTCATATACAGATCGGATGGTGATCTGAAAGGGTCCTTCGGCAGCGATCTTTGTGTGCAATAGGAGATGCGAAGGCTGACCTTCTTCACTTCCCTCGCCGGATTCAAACAACGAAGACACCATTTTTCCCGAAGAATCAGCCAACGTGACCGTCAACTTTGCTTTCAACATCTCAGGACTTTTCTGTATCAGCAGTGTGACCGGCTTTCCTGAAGCGGAGTCGAGGGTCTGATACTCCTGGAAGGTAATGCCAGCTGGCCCTTTCTTGGCGGGCTTCGCGAAGATGCGGCCAAACTCCGCCACTGGCTCGAGCACTTCCGTGGCGGCCAGTGTCACCATCGTGATGGCAGCGATGGCTACCACCCAGAATTCCTTCCGAAGGCCTCCCTGCTCTTTGTTGCTCGTGTAGGCACGCAGTGATCCCCAATTGTTCACGATGTGGAAGATGGCAAGGGTGATGAACAATAAGCCAAAGATGGTGTGTGTCATCTCCACGGAATGTGGCTTCTGTTTGAGATAGAGCAGGAGTCCCGTGGTTCCCAGCACCCCGAAGATGGCTGCCACTGACATGCTCACAAGATTCTTCTTCCTCATATCCAGCGTTTAGCCAAATGTCGGGAATCCGCCACAGCCATCGTACATGTGACCTTGGGAAAATTTTCTTCTACTGGCACCGTCGTAGCCCGGTGTGGAAACCCCGACCTTTGCCAAGACATGCAATTCGATTCCTCTTATTTGTCGCTCCCGCCTGTCTTCTACCATCGACAGCCGCCGGTGCCAGTCCGCGACCCAAAGCTGGTCTGTTTCAATCAGGCGTTCGCAGAAGCACTGGGCCTGCATACTGCTGCCGATGGGCCAGGCACTTGGGCCATGTGGCTGGGCGGCAACCAACTGCCTCCGGGAGCTTCGCCCATCGCCCAGGCCTATGCCGGGCATCAGTTCGGACACTTCACCATGCTGGGCGACGGGCGCGCCATTCTGTTGGGTGAGATCTTGGATGGCGAAGGCAGACGCTTCGACCTACAGCTCAAAGGTGCCGGTAGCACCCCCTTCTCCCGCCGCGGCGACGGTCGTGCGACGCTTTCCTCCATGCTGCGCGAATACCTAATCAGCGAGGCTATGCATCATCTGGGTATACCCACCAGCCGCAGTCTCGCCGTGGTGAGTACCGGCGAGCCGGTTTATCGGGAACGGGTGCACGAAGGGGCGGTACTTTCGCGGGTGGCAGCCAGCCATGTCCGCGTGGGAACGTTTGAGTATGCCAGAAGCTTTTGCAGCCATGATGACCTTCAGGCTTTGGCAGACTATGTTATCAAACGGCACTATCCTGCACTTGTTGGTCTGGAAGACAGGGTCTTCCTGCTGCTCGAAGCGGTAATGGACCGACAGCTCGACCTGATTGTCCACTGGATGCGTGTCGGCTTCATCCATGGCGTGATGAATACCGACAATATGGCTATCAGCGGCGAGACGATCGACTATGGCCCCTGTGCTTTCATGAATGTCTATCGGCCAGAGACCGTCTTTAGCTCCATTGATACGCAGGGCCGCTATGCCTATGCCCAGCAACCCCGCATCGCTCAGTGGAACCTGGCTGTGCTGGCCGGCACCCTACTGCCGTTGATGCCCGGTCCGGAAGAGGCTTTGGTCTGCAGGTTGGAGGAACTGTTGAAATCTTTCCCCGACCGATACCTAGAACGCTGGCAGCGGATGATGCGTCGCAAGCTTGGCCTCCTGGAGGCGAGGTCTGAAGACCTGGATATCATCGACGGACTGCTGCTGTGGATGACAGAATCCAGGGCGGACTGGACAGAGACCTTTCTGGCCCTTGAGTCAGATGATCCCGAGGTCCAATTTTTCAAGGTCGGTCAGGATTGGCCCGACTGGTTCCGGGTCTGGCAGGAGCGAGTAAAAGGTCAGCCGGGATCCACTATGGTTGCCAAAGCCCTGATGGCTCGCGAAAACCCCACCCGTATCCCTCGTAACCACCTCATCGAGCAGGCGCTAGAAGAGGCAGTGCAGGGTGACCTCTCACGCTTTCTAGTCTATACCAATCGGCTGGCTCGGCCTTACGACCGCATCCGGGAAAGCTTGGACACAGATAAAGTACCCATGGGCTTCGATGATGACTACCGAACCTTCTGTGGCACCTGAGGGTCATTTTTAGAAGGGGTCGGTGACACAGCGCATTCCGCTGTTCCTTGGAAGGCCTCCTTGCTGTACAACTACAAGGGGGATGGCATTGCTTATACTTTTTTTATCGTTTGCTTCGGAGTAGAAAGGCGCGTCAGCTTGCGTCTTTCCTGGTACAGTCACCCTGGTTTCTGGCAGCTGATGCCTTCCCACCGCCAACCTGTAGTATCTTTGTCGTTCTCCTTCACATGCGAAGCCCCTTCTTCATATGGTTTTTGTTTTCGGTTCTCCCATTAGTCAGCGCCTGGTCTCAAGACTGTCAGCTGACCCTTTCCGGAAGCGTCTCCGATGCAGACGAGAAGAATCCATTGGACAAAGCGGTCATCCGCATCCGGGAGACAGGCCAGGTGGCCTTCTCCGATGAAGAGGGACATTACCATTTCTATCTGCTCTGCAGAGGTACCTACACCTTGGTGGTCAGTCATGTCAGTTGTGACTCTGTCTTTTGGAAGGTCCGCCTGACCGGCAACCTGGTCCGGAATGTTGTCTTACCCCATCGTGTCAACCAGCTCTCAGAAATTACCGTGCGGGGCACCCGAGACCAGCAACCCGGTGTGGTCAAAGAGGAGTTGCGCAAGACAGACATCGATGCATCCCGGGGCCAGAGCCTTGGAGAAATCCTTCAGCGGGCCACCGGCGTAACAGTCCTGCAGACAGGCTCTACCGTCTTCAAGCCTGTCATACATGGACTCCACAGCCAGCGGGTACTCATCCTCAATAACGGGGTGCGGCAGGAAGGCCAGCAGTGGGGCTCCGAACACGCGCCAGAAATCGACCCGTTTATTGCAGAGCGCTTCGTGATCCTCAAAGGGGCTGGCGCGTTGCGCTATGGGCCCGACGCCATCGCGGGCGCCATCCTCGTAGAACCCCAAGCGCTGCCCACCGACCAGCACTTTCATTCGACGTTCCACACCGGTTATTTCAACAACAACCGGCAATATGTTGCTAGCCTCATGGCAGCACAAAATCTCCCTTATGCCCCGGCCTTTAGCTGGCGTGCCCACGCCACCTATAAGCGGGGAGGCAATGCCCGTACGCCTGACTACTGGCTGGCCAACACAGGCCTCGAAGAGTTCAACTATTCGCTGGCCATGGGGTACCGAAAACCCCGGTTCCGGGCCGACCTTTACCTCAGCGCCTTTAACACCCGCCTAGGCATCTTTCTAGGTTCGCACATCGGCAACCTCACCGACCTGGAGAATGCCATCCGGTCGCCCCGCCCCATCCTAAACATCGACCGGTACGATGATGCCATTGGCAGACCCTCGCAACAAGTGGCACACTGGCTGGCGCGTTGGAAGTCAACCTGGTACCTGGCCCGTGCAGACAGGGTCGTCCTCCTGGCAGCACAACAGATCAACCGACGCCAGGAATTTGACCGGGCCCTGCTGAGCAACCGACCAGAGCTGGACCTGAACATTGCCACCACCAGCGCCGACCTGTCTTACGAGCAAGACCCACAGCGAAAGGTGACCTCCATCGCCGGCATCGGGGTGATTCGGCAGGAGAACGTCTGGTCCGGTAGTCGTTTTTTCATACCTAATTTCCTGTCCTGGAACCCATATGCCTACGCCTTGCGGCGTTATACCCGCCAGAAAGGAATGGCCGAGCTGGGCCTTCGCTACGACCAAAAAGATATCACGGTCTACCGTAATCGAAATAACGTCGTCACCCGCGAAAAAAGAAGTTTCGGGAATCTCTCCGGGACAGCCGGACTTAACCATTCGCTGGCGGGTGGCTGGCGGTTGACCGCCAACATGGCGCTGGCATGGCGCGCACCAGGCATCAACGAACTCTATGTCAACGGGCTGCATCACGGATCTGCCACCTTCGAAGTCGGAGACCCGGACCTCAAAGCAGAGAAGGCACTCAACACCTCGCTGCAGCTGCGGTATGCGGCTGACAGCGGCTGGGATGCAGACCTGACCCTTTATTCGAATTACATAGCCGACTTCATCAACCTCATCCCTTCCGGAACACCCACACTGACACTGCGGGGGGCATACCCTACATTTCTCTTTCTACAGACCGATGCCTGGCTGCACGGTGCCGACTGGCACTTAGGCCGACGACTCACCCACCGATGGAGTACGATGGCGAAGGGCTCCCTGCTCTTTGCACGCGACCTTAATGCACGCGACTGGCTGCAGCAGATGCCCGCTAACCGTGTGGAGGCAGCCCTCACCTGGTCCATTCCCGGGAAATTCTTTAAAGATACCTACCTCTCGCCGTCGCTGCTCTATGTGGCCCGCCAAAGCCGCATGCCTAGCCGGGGCATTGACTTCCTCGCCCCTCCCCCTGCCTACGCCCTCCTGCACCTGGAATCCTCCACTCAGTTTCCACTAGGTTCTTGTGCGGTACAGGTACAGATGAGCATCCGGAACCTGCTCAATACGTCGTACCGCGACTATATGAACCGCTTCCGCTATTTCAACGATGAGACCGGACGCAATATCCAGCTCCTGCTGCGGTTTCATTTCTGACGGTTTTCCTGTACATAACATTTGGTGGACCCCCACCAGCCTATGCTTCACTCAATATTTTATGAGATATTTGCAACAATGTTTCAAATATTATTAATGTACTATCTTTGTAGAATGAGATTAAATAGAATTCTGCTGCTGCTCTCCGCCATAACTGTCCTGACGCCTGCCTGCAAAAAAGCCGCCAATCCCAACGATGAGAATGAACATGAAGCGATAAACAAAGTCGAGATGGTTTTCACCCGGCCCGGCGTGGGTACAACCATTTTTTTGATAGAAGATCCAGATGGGGACGGTGGTAATCCCCCTTCCCGGATTGATACAATCAAACTGAATGCGGGTATTACCTACATGCTGGATGTTCGGATAAAGAACATCGTCTCTGGTAGGGAAACCGACCTGACGTCCACTATCGTGGCGCAGGGGAAGGCCCACGAGATGTATTTCATTCCCACCGGTATTACCATCAACATCACCAAGAATGACCGGGATGCAAGTGGGTACCCTATAGGGCTGAAATCTACCTGGGCCGTCGGCACTCCTGGGAATGGGACTTTGTTGTTAAAGTTGATGCACAAGACAGGCATCAAAGGTCCAACCGACGCTCCCAACGTAGGTCATGCCGACCTTCAGGTGGTAATCCCCATCCGCATCACCATCTAAACAGTTTTCTTTCACCTTATAATTAAATTGTATACGTATGAAACTCAACATTCCGCTGTTCTTCGCCTGCCTGTTCGCCGTCAGCGGACTTCAGGCACAAGGCCGTTTCGGCATCCAGGCCGGGCTCAACATGGCACATATCTCTTCCAATGACGAAGACATCAACGAGGATAAGAAGGCCATGGCGTCCTGGCGGCTGGGATTGATGACGGATATAGAGATCGGCAAGGGCTGGTCTTTCCAGCCACAGGCATTGATGCAGGGCAAGGGTACGGGTATCTCGCACCTGGGCCATACCGACAAGTTCCGGTTCACCTCCCTAGATCTGCCTCTGGCTTTTGTGCATACGGGCGCCAGCGGTTTATACATTGGCGGCGGCCCCAATTTGGGCTTTAACCTCGCTGCCTCCGAAAAGGCAGATGAAGGGGTGGAGAAGCTGGAACTGGGTAGCAGCCCTGGGCAGCTGAACCGCTTTGACTTCGGAGTTGACCTGAGGGTGGGCATCCGCACCCAAGCGGGGCTGGTCGTCGGGCTCAACTACACAAAGGGGATCTCGAATATTTCCAATGCACCAGATATGCGCTGGAACAATAACGTGCTGGGCCTCTCCGTCGGGTATTTCTTTGGCGGCGGCAAGAAGTGACAGGTCGGTCGCACCGCCAATCGGGTCGAAGGCCCTGCCGGCATGCTGGCACGGCCTTCTGCATGCTGGGTCCCGGGTCATGGGCCGTCACCACATCTCCATCGGGTCTTCGATGATCCGCAGACCTTCGTCGAATCCTGTCAAAGTGGCCATATCCGCATCTGATATCGAGAAATCGAAGATGCTGAAATTTTCCAGGATACGGCTGGGCTCTACGGATTTTGGGATGGTGGAGATGCCTTGTTGGATGCACCATCGGAGTATGATCTGAGCTGGGGTCTTTCCGTATGTGTTAGCCATCGCGAGGAGCTTAGGGTCACAGAAACGCTGTCCCCGGATCAATGGTGTATACGCCTGCAGGAGGATGTCTTGGTTTTGGCAATGCTCCAGTTCCTGATGCATGACTAGGTATGGGGAATATTCAATCTGGTCGAGGGCTGGCGTGACCGTCGCATATTCTGGCATCTCCTGCAGGAAGGGCAGCAGGTAGTTGCCCACGCCGATGCCGCGCGCGCGGCCGCTGCGGCCGATCTCTTCGATGGCTTTCCAGTTCTCGCGGCGCCGATCCTTGACCGGCCAGTGGAGGAGTAGCATGTCGACATATTCAGTGTCGATTTTCCGAAGGCTTTCCTCGAAGGAGGCAAGCACGTCTGCACGACCTGCCACTATATTTGCGATCTTGGTCGTCACGAACACATCCTCCCGGGGCACGCCGCTCTGACGTAAGGCCTTGCCGACCTCCTCTTCATTCTCATAGGCCTGGGCAGTGTCGATCAGCCGATATCCGATGTCCAGTGCATAACGGATGGCATGGACGGCCTTTTCTCCGTGCATATCATAGACTCCCAGTCCCAAGAGAGGTATCCGTTGCCCAGTGTTCAGGGTTGCAAATGACTGCATCCTGCCAAGTTCCGAAAAGGCGGGGAGAGGACAATGATGTATTTTTTTGTATTTTCATTGCCCAGCAAGTATCCAATATGAAGTCCATCCTGACAGCCATCCTTACCGTGATGTTGGCTTTCGCCTGTGCGCAGCCACAACCTCCGAAGGTACTCGTCGTCACGGCCCATCCCGACGATGAGACGGGCTTCTCCGTGACCATGTTCAAGATTGCCCGCGAGATGAAAGGCGTCGTCGACATGGCAGTCATGACCGATGGGGGGGGCGGCTTCGCCGATGCGCAGCTGGGCTCCATTTACTATGGCGTCAACCTGCTCGACTCCGTCACCGCCCGCACACACCTGCCGCTGATCCGTAAAGAGGAGATCGCCACTGCCGCCCGCATTATGGGCGTACGCAACATCTACTTCATGGAACAGCCAGACGATTTTTATTCTACAGACATCCGACCCTATATCTCCGGCAGGAACTGGGAGATCCCCTATGTCGAGCACCGGCTCGACAAGCTGCTGCAAGAAAGGGGCTACGACTTCGTCATCACCATGTTGCCACATATGGGGCAGCATGGCCATCACAAGACCTCTGCTGTCCTGGCCCTCCGTGCCGTCCAGCGCTTTAAGGGTCCGGCAAAGCCCATCATCATCGCCGGCAGCCCCATGCGCAACGACGCCAAGCCGACTGAATTTACCCAGCTGGAAGGCTATCCGGAGACCAAGATCAGCGCAGATGCCCCTATGTTTAAACTCGACAGGGCATTCCGCTTCAAAGAGAACGATAAGGTCAGCTACAAGATCGTGGCCGACTGGGTCATCTCAGCCTATAAATCGCAGGGAGCCATTCAGGAAAACGGCATCCACCGAACCGACTTTGAACTATATCGATACTATGAACTAAACGACCCGGCTGGCATTCCGAAAGTGAAGAAGCTCTTCGATGACCTAGCCCGCAGCGGTTTCGCCGCACCGGACCGATGAATCCATGAGCCTACAGAGAAGAGGCCTCTCAATAAACATATTATATATAAAATACGATAAAAATATTTTAATTTATTTAAAAAATATATTATCCTAACATTCAGACATTGATCCTAGGCTGATCCAGGTTGTTAAAAAAAATATTCATGAGCGCCCTTAACCATCTGTATCGGTTTTTTTTCAATGCTGCTTTTAGGAGGTCATCAACCCTGCCTGATATGGCTCTTCCCTGTCGGCAGAAGACCCTTTGGGTTTTCATCTTGCCCATGCTCCTTTTTCCGCAGTGCCAGAAGAAGTCTGAGACCCAGGGCCCTGAGCCGCCCCCCGTCGGCCCGCCTTCTCTAGAGATAACAACCCTGCTCACCGGCTATGAGATCATTTGGGGGATGGACTTTCTGCCGAACGGCGACCTGCTATTCTCAGAAAAGCGTGGCAGGCTCTACCGCTTCAGCAATGGCACCGTGTCCGAAATCACTGGTTTTCCAACTGTGCGCAGTAGCGGCCAAGGAGGCATGCTGGACCTCCGCGTACATCCGGGATATGCATCGAACGGCTGGATATATGTCAGCTATTCAGCCACCAGTACGTCCAACAACGGTGAGCTTCGATTGGTGCGATTTAAGATTGCCGGAAATGCCGTGCAAGGGCTAGAGACCCTATTCACCACTGGGGGTGGAAACACCTGGAACGGACATTACGGTTCACGGATCCTATTCGATAAATCGGGTTTGCTTTGGCTTAGCGTCGGAGAGGGCGGTACCGGCAGCTATGGCGGTCAAACGGCGAACAACCGCAATGCCTCAGACCCCGCTTCCCGCTGGGGGAAGATTCATCGGATGACCGATGCTGGTGCCATTCTGGCTGACAACCCTATCCTCCCGGGACAGTCGGCGCCGACCACGGCCTTCGCCTATGGCGTGCGCAACCCGCAAGGAATGGTACTTCATCCTACCAGGGGAGAGGTTTGGGAGCATGAGCACGGGCCTAAGGGCGGCGATGAAATCAATATCATCACCAAAGGCAGCCACTACGGGTGGCCTCTCTATTCCATCGGCGTGAACTACGACAATACATCCATCTCCCAAGGACATATGACTGTCGGCATCACGGCGCCGATCCACACTTGGACGCCTTCGATCGGAGTGTGTGGCGCCGCCTTCATCAATTCAACCACCTTCAAATCCTGGAACGGTAGTCTACTGGTGGGTGGCCTGGCATCTCAGAAGCTATACCGCTGTGTGCTGGATGGTGCAAAAGTGGTGTCAGAGGAAGTGGTATCCGGTGTGTCCGGGCGGGTGCGAAATGTCGTCCAAGGTCCGGACGGGGCGGTCTTTGTATCTGTAGAAGGCCCCGGGCGTATCCTTCGGATTCGGGCCAGCTAGATGCCGGCTTTCTCTTTCCTTTCTGCATATAGAGCAGCTACCCTGGGTTTCTCAAACGGTCGCGGAATGTCTCCCCCGGATATAAATCAGGCATATCAGGACTATGTCCGCTCGTTCCTGTAAGGTGTAGGCGTACAACATCCGGGAAGCCGTTCTCCAACAGCTGGCGCATTATCCATACCACATCGACCATCTGGTGCACATCGCTAAAGGCTCTGCAATGAAAGAATGGGTCTCATTATCGATTCTCACAGGAGTTTACGAGGCCAATAATGAAGCCATTGCCAGTATGATATGCAGTCGGATGTGTATCTTCCATTAAAGATATGACTCCCTCCAGCGTCAAATGGAAGAAAGCCCTCTGGCTCTTGCCGGCTCTGTTGCTGGTGGCTGCAGTCGGGCTCTATCGTGCGGAAATCCCCGTCGCAATCATAGAACATCGCTATGCCGACTCTTCTTCCCGTTTCATACGGCTGATGGGGATGCGTGTGCATTACAAGGACCAGGGCAATCCGCAAGATAGTTTTCCGCTGGTACTCATTCATGGCACTTCCTCCAGCCTGCATACCTGGGACAGCCTAGTACAAAGGATTGAATCACGCAAGCGGATCATCCGCATGGACCTGCCTGCCTTCGGGCTGACAGGTGCCTCTCCCGAACGGCGCTATACGACCGACTTTTACGTCGCTTTTGTCGATTCCTTCCTCCAGCGGTTAGGGGTTCAGCGTTGCATCCTGGGCGGAAATTCCCTGGGCGGCGGCATCGCCTGGAACACGGCACTGGCAGACACTTCGCGCATCCGTGCCCTCATCCTGCTCGATGCCACCGGCTACCCGAGAAAGACGGAGAAGGGAAACCTCGGCTTCAAGTTGGCTGCCATACCCGGGGTGGCCTCGCTGCTTTCCAGCTTCACGCCTAGGGCCCTCATCCGCAAGAGCCTGGAGGATAGTTACTCCGACCCGATGAAGGTGAATGACGCTCTGGTTGACCGCTACTTCGAGCTGCTGTTGCGGGAGGGCAACCGGCAGGCCACGGTCGACCTCTTCCAGGGACGGCGGCCGCTGCAGCCCGAGCGAATCCGGGACATTCGCGTTCCCACGCTGATCCTGTGGGGAGAAGACGACCGGCTGATTGATGTAGCGAATGCAGGTCACTTTACGCGCGACATCCCCGGCAGTGAGGCTGTCATCTTTTCCCATTCTGGCCATATACCTATGGAGGAGACGCCGGAGCCCGTGGCAAAGGCCATCTTACGCTTCTTAGCACAGCTGCCATGATTGCTTCTGTTTGCAAGTTGTATGCTCAAAATAAACTGCCCATGCACCCACGTATCTACTTCCTCTCTCCGATAATCCTGCTGTGTATGGGGGGCATGCTCCTTGCGCAGCCTAGGCACCCTGCACCTTTTCGCGTGGGGGCCGCCTCCGCCTCCGTCACTCCTACGGCGCCGGCTTGGCTGGCGGGCTATTCGGGGGCGGGCCTCTCTGTCGGGGTGCATGACTCGCTCTTCGCGAAGGCCGTTGCGGTGAGTGCTGGAAAAGAGACGGTGGTACTGCTGACGATCGACTGCATCGGCATGCTGCGGACAGAGCTGGAGTCGATCCGCAGGAAGGTGGCTCTCCAACTGTCTATTTCTGACTTCGATCCGTCGCACATCGTGCTCTCCTCCACTCATACACATTGCGGGCCAGACATTGTAGGTCTCTGGGGACCCGGCCGCTTCCGATCCGGTGTACAGAAAGACTACCGGGAACGGTTAACCGATGTCGCGGCAGGCCAGGTAGTACGGGCGCTAGAGGCCCGGCGACCAGCCTGGCTGACACATGCGACAGCCACCTATGGTGAGGGATGGGTGGTGAACCGATCACTACCGGAGGAGCTGGACCGCTCTGTTACGGCCCTTCGCTTCGCTGACGAGGCCGGCCGCTCCATCGCCACGCTCACCAACTTCGCCTGCCATCCTACCGTCATCGGCCCGGAGCGAAAGCTCATCTCCAGCGACTGGGTGGCGGGGCATTACCGCTATCTGGACTCTTCCATCGGGGGGGTCAATCTCTTCCTGCAAGGTTGTATTGGCGGATGGGTGCAGCCGGTGGGGCCTGATGCATTTGATTTTGCTGATGCACGCGGTGCTGGGCTGGGAGCCAGCGTGCTGACGGCGCTGGAAGGGGGGCTCTCTGACACCTTGGGTGGCATCGACTACCGACGCCGTGTTTTTCGGATGAGCGTGCGTTCGGTAGGCTTCCGGCTGCTGTCATCGCTGGGTGTCATCGACCGGCGCATCGGTCGTAAGGTAACGACAGAGATCGCTGCCTTCCGTATCGGACCGGCCTGCTTTGTGACCCATCCAGGGGAGTCATCGCCTTTCTATGGGTTGGAGTCGAAGCGACTGATGTCAGGAGAGGGACCGAAGTTGGTGTTGGGGTTGGGGATGGATGCCATGGGATATCTCCTGAAGCCGGTGTTTTTCGACAAGTCCAGCAAGATTCCACATGCCGACTATCTGACCATGGTGTCTGTCGGTGTCAAAGGTGGACCTGAGATGATGGATGTCGTCCGGGAACTTATCCTCTCTCTGAACCGTTGACAAGTTGTGCTTCAGAGGCCCATGAGCGCAAGGGTTTCCTTTGCTTGCACGAGGTGACGCTCTTCATGGGTGAGTATAATCTCCAGGGCCTTATCCAACCGATATACCAAATACGGGTTGGCGGGGGAGGCAATGACTACACCGGCATCTGCCTGTTTCATGATGGAAGCGATCTCCTGCTTCAGGCTCATCTGATGCATTACAAAGCGTTCCATGATGCCTTTGGTATCGGTGTAACGGCCCGGTTCCCAGAGGACAGGCGATTTGGCTCTTCGTTTTTGATCGGGGTGGACAGCAGCGAGGATGCGGTTCCCTATGATCTGCGGCAGGAAGGGGATATTTGCCAATAGCGGCCTGGGATAACGTCCGGCACGGATCTTCGAGAAGATGGGGAAGAAAGATTCATTGACCTGAACGAGGTGTCCTATGACTTGGGCAATGCTCCATCCGCCATAGGTAGGCTTGAGTCGGATGGCCTCGTCTCCCAAGTGGCCGAAGGCCTGTTGGAATTTCACTGTAAGGGTATCTATGCGCTGCCGCAGGGCCGTTTCAGATGTCTTCTCTGTCATCAGATGCAAAATACGAAACGCTCGACAGTGAGCATCTCGGCAGCTGTAATTTCACTAATTTACCATCAAATGCAAGGCATGAATCCCCTGCCACCGGTTGACCCTGATATTGCCCATGCGAAAACCCTTGACAAACGGTTCTATACAGAAAATACATGGCAGGCAGCCGCGCGGGAGTGCATCTTTCTACCCTCCTGGCAATGGGTGGGGAATGCCTCCGAATTGATAGCTGAGCGTAACTGCCGCCCGGTCGATCTGCTGCCCGGCTGCCTCGACGAACCGCTATTGCTCACGCGATCCGGCGAGGCGATCCACTGCCTTTCCAATGTATGCACCCACCGGGGTAATATCCTGGTAGGCGCTGCCTGCCATGCCACGCATCTCCGTTGCCGTTACCACGGCCGCCGTTTCGGGATGGATGGCCGCTTCCTGTCTATGCCCGAATTCCAGGAGGTCTGCGAATTCCCCTCTCCGGCCGACGATCTGCCCTCACTGCCGCTACACCGGTGGGGCGACCTACTCTTCACCACATTGGGCCCCCACCCGGCCCAGCGATTTTTGCGCGAGATGCAGGAACGCCTCTCCTGGCTGCCCCTCGACGACTTCCAGTTCCAGCCCGACCGCTCGAGCACGTTTCTTGTCCAGGCCCACTGGGCCTTATATTGCGAAAACTACCTCGAAGGCTTCCACATTCCCTTTGTGCATGCAGGGCTGAATGCCGTCATCGATTATGGCAGCTATCGAACTGAACTGTTTGAATGGTCGAACCTGCAGCTAGGCTTCGCCAAGCCGGGAGAGCCATGCTTTGACATCCCTGCCGACTCCCCCGATGCTGGTACCGCCGTCGCAGCCTACTATTTCTTCGTCTTCCCCAATATGATGTTCAACTTCTACCCCTGGGGCCTCTCCCTCAACATCGTAGAGCCGCAAGGAGAATCCCAGACGCGTGTTCGGTTCCTGACCTATGTATGGAAGGAAGCGCTCTTCAACAAGGGCGCAGGAGCCGGTCTCGATGCCGTCGAGATGGAGGATGAAGCCGTCGTCGAACAGGTACAGCGCGGCATCCGCTCCCGACTCTACCAGCATGGCCGCTTCTCTGTCACCCGCGAGCAAGGAACCCACCATTTTCAACGGATGATTACCGCCTCTCTGGGATGAGTATAAATCGGATACGGATGTGGTGGAATGTAGTAACTTTACAGACCGGGGCTGACCGGTTTTGACAGCATAGATCTTTGCAGGAAAGCATGCAGTGCAATGGCCGTTCTGCACTTTAATCTCATCGGCCGAACACAACTGGCAACACTGAGTTTGCCATGGCTGCCTAATCAGCGATTGGGTATCCATTAGGGCCGCCGAACGGGTAGACCTGTGACCAAGTTCCGCCGCCGACTAAAAAAGAACACGGGTTGCTGCAAAGGAAGGCTGTGACCTTTGCCCAAGACCATCCAGCTACGGAAGACATCGGTGCGTCCGGTTCCAGTGCCTTCCCGACAAGCAATGCCGGAATAAGCATGTAGAAACACTGTGGCGGATATGTTTGGACGCGGGTTCGACTCCCGCCAGCTCCACTTTTGAGCTCAGAAAGAGCATGATGATTTTAAATAAAACTTTTTAAAATCATTAGGACAACGATTAGGTCTCCGGTATTCCTGGAGACCTTTTTTATTATTAAGGGTCGCTCGATGTAAAATAGCGAGCTCTGTAAGCTCCCCTTATTTCCGGACCACTGGGATTTAGAGTTTTTTGTCCTTTAGTTTTCAAGGGATATGGGGGTTTGGTATTCGACTGGGGGCACGTTTCCAAGTGATTCATGAGGTCTTTCGTGGTTGTAATCGAGTCTCCATTCTTCAGCCTTAAGCCGAACATCGTAAAGGCTGTAAAACAGATACGCGTCAAGAAGCTCCTTTCTGATGGATCCGTTTTTACGTTCAATAAAGGCGTTCTGCACTGGTTTGCCAGGCTGGATGAACTGTAGGCGTATGCCACGATATTCACACCAGCCATGGAGTCGCTCGCTAATAAACTCAGGGCCATTGTCAACCCGGATAAATTGCAGGGCGCCTCTAAACTCTACCAGCCGCTCTAGCACCCGGATCACCCTTGCTGCAGGCAAAGACGTATCTGCTTCTACTGCCAGGGATTCTCGGTTGTAATCGTCCATGATGTTCAGCAAACGGAACCGCCTGCCGTCCACCAAACTATCCGTCATGAAGTCCATGCTCCAGCCTTTGTTAAGCCCTTGGGGAACAACCAGTGGCTGTTTTATCCGCTGCGGGAGTCTGCGTTTGGTGCGCCTACGGATATTGAGCTTCAGCATCGTATACACTCGGTATATTTTTTTATGATTACAGGTCAACCCTTTTCTTCGAAGCCGGTAGTAACACTTCCAAAAACCAATGGAAGGGTGTTTTTGTACCAACTGATTCATGGCATCGATCAAAGAACTATCATCCCGCTGCACCTTCTTGTAGGTCATTACAGATCGGGGGAGAGACACCAACTTGCAGGCCTGACGAACACTCAGATTCTCCTGAACCAGGAGTTCTACCGCCTCTCGTTTATCGTCAGGCCGCCATACTTTTTTGTGAGTACCGTTTTGACTGCATCGATTTCCAAGGTCAGGTTGGCTACGATGCGTTTTAGCCGGGCATTTTCCTCCTGGAGGTCTTTCATGCGGGCTACATCACTAACTTCCATGCCTCCGTACTTAGCCTTCCAATTGTAAAATGTGGCATCACTGATACCATGCTCACGACAGATCTCTTTAACCGATCTGCCGGATTCCTGCATCTGCAGAATGGAGACAATCTGTGCCTCCGAAAAGTTCTTCCGTTTCATGTTTAAACCATTTAAGTTAGGAAATTTCTCCAAACCCGACTGGTTGAAATATGGGGAAGCCTACACTAACTAATAAGCTGGAACTGAAACGGGGTACTTACAATTATATCAAACATCTATACCAGCTTTGTAAAAAATGCACCATGGAAGCGATAATACTGACATTTAATATTAACACTGAGTTGAGCCTAGTTGACAACACAAAACTGCTGCTGAAGCGAACATCACTTTCCGCCTTTTAGATTACATATGTGAGCAATAAACTTGTGATATTTTTTTTACGTTTATAATATTTTTTCAATTTATTAATAATTTATGGTCTGCATTCATAAAAACATCATCAAAAGCAACCGTAAAGCAAACATCATAATTTAAAGCAAAAACTTCTGCTATTGCTACATATATAGTTGTATTTACCAATTCAAGCGTTCTGCTTCTCTGGTAACTCCTTCTTCGTTTTCAAACCAAGATTCTTTAATTCGGTGGCTTGCTGAAGAAGATTACCTTTCCCACTGTTCAATTGACCTTTGGCATCATGATATGCTGCAGAGGCTTCTTCGATTTTTTTTCCAATAATATTTAAGTTCTCTACAAAACCTACAAACTTATCATATAACAATGCCCCCCTCTTGGCTATTTCAATGGCGTTCTGATTTTGATATTCCCGCTTCCAAAGATCAGAAATCAGTTTCAGCGAAGTGATTAGGTTGGTTGGACTAAGCAGCAAAATTCGCTTGTCGTAGGCAAAATTCCACAGCTCAGAGTCTCCCTGTAAAGCTGCGATATATGCTGGTTCACTGGGTATAAACATCATTACAAAATCCAATGCATTGACATAGTCATCATATCCTTTATTACTCAGTGTAAGTATATGTGTTTTCACTGCAGTTACATGCGCTTCAATCTCTTTCTTTTGTTCATCGGGATCCGCAGCTGCAATCAGTCTAGTAAATGCATTCAGTGAAACCTTTGAGTCAATAATAACTGACCTGTTGTCTGGGTATTTGATCACAGCATCAGGCCTCATTTTTTTCCCTTCAGAATCTGATATAAGCGGTTTCCCATTTTCATCCACTAATTGATGTTCCATGAAATATTCTCGATCTTTAACTAGTCCGGATTTTTCAAGGATACTCTCAAGGATCATCTCGCCCCAGTTTCCCTGTGTTTTGGCCTCACCCTTCAAAGCCCTGGTCAGATTATGGGCTTCTTCGCTTATAACCTTATTCAACTCGGCCAGCTCCTTCACTTTTTCTCCAAGCGAAAATCTTTCTTTAGACTCCTTGTCATACACTTCTTCAACTTTGGTTTTGAACGCTGTGATATTTTGTCCGAGAGGTTCGAGAATGGTTTTGAGGTTCTTCTGATTCAGTTCTGTGAACCTCTCTGATTTTGTTTCAAGTATTTTATTGGCGATGTTTTCAAATTCCAGATTAAATTTCTTTCCCAACGCTTCCATTTCTGCTTTCTGGGTCTGTAGTTTTTCAAGTAGCACGTCATTACTTGCTTTCAGCTCTGCCAGCTGATTGTTTTTATGTTCCAAGTTCTCTCTGTTCAATTTCAAATCAGTCTGAAGCTCGGTAATAGAGGTATTTTTATCCTGTATCAGAAGTGCTGTTGCTTCTTGCATAGAATTGGATCTCGAAGATTTAGCAAGAAACCAGCCTATAAGGATTCCAATGAATACGCCTGCAATGAGATAGATGATAATACTCATATGAAGTTTTTTTATTAGGATTAATCAAATGTATTGAATGCTCTCACAGTTTATAATAATTGATTATTATATTCTGTATTTATGCTTCACAATAATTATCAAGCCTACTCAAGAACATATCTGTATCAAAAAGAAAAGCATGTCTGATGATCTCAAACTTAAGTTCTTCACTATTCTCTTCTCCATTTGCAATCTTTCTTTCAACTTCCATAATACTAACATCATCTGTGAGTGAAAAAATCTCGTTGACCAGATCAAGCATAATCCATGGCCCTACTTCATAAAAGTCATATCCTGAATATATCTCAGAGCGAATTTTATCATCTGTCTTTTCAAGTGTTGATAATTCCATCTTAATCTTAGCATAATTGTTGGCCAATACTTCTTTTGCCTTAGTCCTTGAATTGATGCCATTTATTTTCCCATCCATAAGATCAAGTAAATTGGCAATTCCCTCTTCTCTGTATTTTATAAAATAATATTGTAGATTATTTAATGGAATATTTGAGTGTGCCAAAGAAGATGCTTTCAGAATATTCCAATGATCAATTGCGTGCATCAATTCATGCTCCCACAGATTCATTTCAGGCAATGATGAAACCTTTTTATCAATGAAAGCGGAATAATAACTAAGTAATTTCTGATCAACTGAAAAGAAATAAATTCCCTTACCTGGATTTGAATATTTATATTGATAACCTGCAAGAGATGAACTCATCTTATAATTCGAATAATCAATACTGATATTTAACGACTTGTAGTGGTATTCCTTTAGTAAGGGCCACATTCTTGATAGCGCACTCTTAAACAAGTCAACAGTAAAGTTTTCAATCCGTACATACAGGGCAATATTGCTATCACTTAAATAAGATGGTAATCCATCCTCTGTTTCCCCTTTTATATATCCAGGTAGCCAAGAAATCCATTCCTCCTCCAAAAAACTATCATCATCTAGTGGATGTGGGCTCAAGTAAGCGTTAATTTTTACTTCCTCTAATTTTTGCATAATCAATTTATTTAATTCCCCAGTGATGTGCAATTAGGACCATCGCGAGTGAATCTAGCTGACAATAGGATTTTAGTTGCTTTCTAATTTCCTCACGCTGATTATCCGTAAGGCTATTGTCAAATCTGATTCGGTAATAGGCTCGCATAGCCGCAGTTCCTATTTTTACCACTTCGTCACCTGTTTCTTCTTCTCCGTGGACAGCGAGCAAGTCATAGGGATCAATGATCATCCCTTCACTATCTGTGGATTTATAGTCGGAGAAATGTGGTAATTCATGGAGATAGGGATAGTTCTCCCATATTGCCGGAAGCACTTTCTTGATCGAGGTACGTCCTTTCATGTCGGGATGAAAATAATGGTCTTGTGTCATCCTGTTCATGTCGACGAGCCTGCCTTCTCTTTTTGTTGTACGGTCATGTGTCATTCTGACGATCCATTCTTTAAGCCTATCATTTTCATATCCGTAAATATCCATTTGATCAAGAATGGTTTTAAGGACTGTATTTTCATGTGTAGCCCACATAAAGGGTGTCCCGCTGTCGCCTATTGCTTCCATCAACGCAATGGCAAAGTCGAAATTGGGAAAACCATCGCCATCGTGCAGCCATTCCCTGTGGATAGGCGCAGCACCTTCTCTTTCGATGGTGTGCAGGCTCCATTGGAAAGCCAGTAATTCGTAAGGTCTCATACCGGCGTGAAAAGGAATTGCCCCAAGATAGGTTTCAAAGTCAACACAAAAAATCGGATAACTAAACTTACCACTCATGTTCTTCAGCTCCTCAGATTTCCATTCTTCTCCTTTTTCTGTGTATTCCAGCTGAATCAATTGACGCTCTCCTCTGCTTCCATAAAAACCCTTTGCATTTTTCAATCGTTCCTTATCGATATCAAAGAGAGAGCTTTTCCCTTCTGCAATCAACTCATCCAGATAAAATCCATTGGCTGCACTGCCAAGAGCACCTCCATAATAAAGATCAAAAATATGAGGATTGGTAGTGGCCATTTCACCCCAGCATTCTCCAAATCCGTTCAATGTTTCTTCCGGTGTTCGGAACTCACAAGTTTTGCAATTTTTGGTAATGCAGAAGGTTTCCTCAGCTGAGTCATTGTTCATGATCTGAATGAGTTGTTCTGCTTTGGCCCTTACTGCAACCTGCAAATTCAATACCTCCTCTGTAACATCTCTTTCTGACAAGATACCTTCTTGCAGCAATCTGCTTACCTGTTCTGCTCTCTCAGGATGATCTTCATACAGGAATCGTACAGTTGGTTTTCTGAACCTGGGTCTTTGTTGAGCCGGGAGTTCTTCATTTTCCCTGTCATCTTCCACTGTATCTCTTTCAATCGAAAACCATCCGGCTAGTCCATCAATGGTTGTTCTTTTGGCTTTGTCGGGCATCAGGAGAGAAGCGCGAATATTCATCTCAGGATAGGCTTCTGAAAGTACCAGGTATTGATAGGCTACATCCTGAATGTATTTTTCGAGTTTTTTTCTTTGAGCTCCCGCATCGTCATCTGTGTCATGGCTTTTGGATTTCACTTCAATGAGATGAAGTTCATTGCCATTCTTGATCAGGATGTCCACCCGCACCAGTTTTTGACCGGCTGTGATAGCTGCCTCAAACAAGATACAATTCTCCTGCTCCAGTGCTATTCTGGTGGCTTCAATGGCCTCGGCAGAATTACCGGTGATCTCGATTCCTTCCGGGTACAACATGTTAGCCATATGCCCAATAAGGTATCCGTTTTGTGCGAGCATTTGCATGTACTCATTCGTATCATGGGCTGTAGGGTAGCCTCTTTTCTTGTAGAGGAGTTTCTGGGAACAGGATGTTGCCAGCTGAAAATCCGACTTTGAGAGGTACATGGTGTTTATCGTTTTTTCAAGGTTACCAATGGGGATACGTTCACATAGTGTTCCATTCTCTTCTTCAGTTCAAGGCCATCAACTGTCTTTAAAATACCACTCCTGTGTTCTTCTTGGGTGACTTTGATGGTCATCCACAACCAGAGGTTTTCATACAACCAATGATCAACCATATGGCCTTCGTTGAAATCACAGGCCTCATAGGCCTCATGAACTGTCTTCCCAATCAGTTGGGCACCAATAAAGTGGTCATCGGTTTTCTTGGTGTTCTCTGAAGTTACCGCATTCAGAGACAAAATTCCGGAGGGAATACCACTTTGTTTTCCTACTCCCCAGTATCCAAGACCCAGTCGGTATACAAATGACACCAAGTGTTTTTCATCCGCCTGATTGTCAATGAAGAGTTTCAGAACCTTGAGTTGGAGTCGGAAATGGGTTTTCCATTTTTCCTTATTCTTTCCCCATACACCATCTCTTTTGTTCTCAATGAAGAACTGAATCGGGTCTTTTACAAGGTGATGGTCTTTTTCTGTTGACTTTTTTCCTTTTTTAATTGTCTGGTTCATATGTACAATTGTAGTTTACAGACTATAGAGATCAAATTCCTTCACGCCATTCCTTTTTCGCTGGTTTCCGGTTCTTCTCCTGAGTTCATTCCAGATGGCAGATCCCTTTGGGATTCCCCATATTTTGAGTTCAGGGTGGTAGGTTTCAGAACTTTTCACATAAAGGTTCCCAATCCCCACCAGTCTCATCAGAAAGGGTTCTTCAAATCGCATGCTTTTAATCCGGCAGATCTGGAGTTCCCTATGGTCGACAGAAAAGACACCTTTTTTCTCGGTGATGAATTCATTATCGATGGAATAGGTCCAACAGTTCAATTCAAGGACCTTATACAGGGCAATGACCGGAGGGATGATCCACATTATACCGGCGATGCCGAAGATAATCCATCCGATATTGATCCATTGTGAGGGACGAAGTATCATGTTTACTCTTTTAAATTTAAAACCGGGGTTTAAGCTTGTAAAAGCTTAATGAGTATGTTAAGTTTTGTATGATAAGATTTAAATCCATGACGCTTGACTTTACTGTACGTAATCAACATCAAGAATTGCAACCTGTATCCCTCGAGATAATAAATTATCTCTTAAGATCAGTAAAATCACTTTTACTCGCTCTCCCCCCGGTTTATGATGTTAATCAACCAATTCTGCCACATGGTTCCACTGGTCCAGTTCATCCTGAATCTCATCAATTTCAAGAGACAATTCTTCAACAATCCGGTCTCTTTCCTGAATACCGATGTCACTCACAACGTATTTATCTCCTCTGTAACTGTAAGACTCTTCAACTTTTCCGTTGTCGCAGGAGAGTTCTTTCAGTTTCTCTACCAGGTTTTTCAATTCACTCAATCGAAACACTTTGTGGTGAATGGGTCGGTTGGTTTTTTGAATCCTGGTCTTGATCTCCACCAGTTCATCGGTCAGAACCCGTATTTTTTTCAGTGTCTCTTTTGGTTGGTAAGGACGTGTATTCTCATTCAAAATATCTACCGTATTGTACTTCTTGAGACGGTAAAACTCTGTATTGATGTTTCCGATCAACACATTTTTCTTCTTAAGGGCGTGTTTCATTTTCATAATCTTCTAGTTTACTGTTATTTAATCTTTCTGAATATGTTAATAAGTTGCCTGCGGTATTTAAAAAAGCGAGTGGGTGGATTCAAACCACCGAACGGGACCCTGCAGTCTCACGATACAAACAGGTCCTCGGGTTAGAGTATCGGCGGGATCACCCATGATACATCTATTGTTGTTCAATGTATATCCCTGTATCATTTTCCCCTGAGTGTCTCCCTTCCTCATTCGCTTTATTTACACGGGAGAGGCTTTGGACTTTTAAAATGTGAGAATCTTCACAAATTATTTTATAGGTTTTTAACATATATATAATATAAATATTTATAAATATGTAATAAAGAATTAATTATATTTAATATCTAGTAAAATATTTTTCTGCAACACAGTATTTTAAGTTGAGTTACGTTAAAAATCATTCGTTGGAGGTTACGAAATGTATATCTGATGTTATTTCGAATGCTGATTTGAATTGATTCTTTAACTTCAGGGCTTAGCACTTAATTCAGCTTGATATAACCTTTCAGTAAATATTTATGCTAATAATACAATGGCGAAAATTTAGAGATAGGGAGGCATCACTAAAAGAGAGAGAGAACGCATATGAATACATTTATAATCATATGCTTGAAAAAAAGTATGACAACTGGAAAAATCACTTTAAAAGATGGTTGTTGAAGTTCCCCGAAATAGAATTTGATGATATATTCAACCCTGTTTTGACAAAATTATGGGTTAAATCTATTAGTACTAATGTTGAAGCCCTTCCAGAATATAGAAAAGAAGATGGTATATACTCCTATATATTTGTATGTTTAAAAAGAACGCTTTTAAACGTAGAAAGAAACCATAGGGGAGGTGTACATGATCCATATGATTATATTATTGAATCTTTAGAAAATGTTTCAACTACTTTAAGAGATATTGAAGATTATGAATTAGGAAATCTCCTTAAAGAGGCTTTCAAAGGGCATGATACCTTTTGTACAAATATATTGTTGCGTTTTTATGTAGAGGGTTATGAATATTCAGAAATGAAGACTTGTTTTATAGCTGAATATAGTGAAGTAAGGATTGAAAATTTAAGATATCATAAAATGACGTGCCTCAAGAAATTAAGAGATTTTATGGGAATCAAATTAAAACAAAAAAAGAAAAACTAATAATATGTATTACTATTATTATAATGATAAACTTTACGATAAATTTCTTGATATATATTTTCTCAAGTTGAGCTATACAGAGAGAGAATATTTTTTATCTAATTTCAAGGATGAAGTCTTAAAGGAGGAAATTTATAAATTGACAGATTTATTCAATAACTATCCATTTCGTCATTCAGCTATTATAGAAAATACGCATGGTTTTAGTGAAAAAAAGAAAATAACAAATTGGCAAAAAAATTATTACTTGAGTATTCATCGTGCTTATCAAGATTTACTTTCAGAAAAAGATGTCAATATAAATAACTCTGATAGTTCTAGCTTGATAAATATTTACAAGTCACTATCAATTAATAACTCTTCATTTATATTTTTAGTCAATTTGACAAAGGAGGTAAAAGCAGATACTGAAGAGAGTGATTCTCGTGCCACTATACTTTCGGATATACTTGCGTATGATATTTTAATAAACAATCCTGAGAAAATAGAGGGGTTAAAAAATGTAGAATCGGAAGGTATCAGTAATAATATGCAGAAACTGACTCAGGAGGAAATAAAGAAACGCGTAGCAGAGCAGTTGGATAAAATCAGGAGTATTAAGGGTTAGTTTTAGAGGGCTAAAATTTTCTTGTTTTAAATTTTCACATTTCCATTCAAGTTGGTGTCTCCTTATTAGAGACAAATGCTGATCAATGGCATTGGGATTTTAAGTCAGTCAGATTAATCGCAATGGCTTGTCTTAAATGATTATTGATTATCAGCGTATTATAAACTTGTAAAATTTAAAAAATGCAACAGGAGCTAGCAGTAATTAATGGGAACACTGGATTTGTAAGTCGGTTACACAGGAAGTTGAATGCTGGTATGCATAATATGCGTATCGCACACAATGTGAGAAATAAGAATGGTTACAAGACATTTTACTTGTTGAAGGATGGGTCTGTTGTTTCTCATAGAGAATGGCACCAGTTGGGGAGTCCAAACTATGTTGTTGTCGGTTCAAAGAGCGGCTGTGAAGGCCATTGGGCCAGAATAATCAACTTACAATGAAAGGGTAAAGAAACCCTGATCAATTTTTTAATTGATTCTTGAACATGATTTTTCAAAACTAAAGAATGAAAGCAAATCTGAACAGCATCCTCTGCAAAAGCATCGGCCAGGTATATCTTGAAGGGAAAGGTAGATCTTCTCTCAAATTCCAGGGATTTAAAGCCAAGACCGACCTCAATTTTCTTGAGACCTTTTTTAAGATTGGTCAAATGGAGGCATTTCTACTTTCAGCATTTGCCTATCGAAAAATCTATGGGGATGAATCACTTTCCCTCAAAGATATCATTGAATGGTTGAAAATTCCTTGTATTGATCCAGTCCCGACTATATACGAATCCATTAGTATGCTGATTCAGAATGGCCTGGTATCCAGAGAAATCAGCCGCTGGGAGAAAAAGGAAGGTCAATTTATCCTTTCTGAATCTGCCTATAAAACAATCCTTACCGGCGACACTAAATTTCTTGAAACCATTGTAGTCGATAATTTCCACGCTCTTCTTGAAAAGACCATTTCTCTGTACAGTGATCTGAGATCAGATCTCATCGAAAGTGAAGATTTCCAAACTAAGTTGCATACATCTATTGAACAGTCTTTTCATTTGCCCGAATTGCAATGGATATCCAAGTATGAACTTGACCTTAATGAAAAATTTTTGTTCGTCATCATGGCGGCCCATTACTTGTATTATCCCAACCGGTCAGTAGATGCAGAACGTATCCTTCAACGCATTGAAAAAAAATATTACCTGATCTCAAAAGATATCATGAATGGTAGAAATGCACTTGTGAAAAACAACCTCATCACATTTGCTACCAAGGAATTCAAGAGCGTTGATGAAATGAAACTTTCTGATTTTGCTTGCGAACACCTTGGCTTGCAATTGGATGAACAGTCTGGCAAGGTTAATCTTGAATACGGACAATTGATCTTCCCTGAAGAAATCGAAAACAAAGAGGTATTTTATAATCCTTCTGTTGAAACTCAAGTTCATTCCCTTGACAAGATCATTGAGGTTTACCACAATCAGCCCAAAGGCGAACCTATTTTTAAATCTGTTAAGGTCTTGATTGACGGTCCGAGTGGAACAGGAAAAACTCAGACCATTTTGAATCTAGCCAAGAAATCTTCAGCAATTATTTATGAAGTAGGCCATCAATTGAAAAACCCCTACGTTGGCATGACCGAGGCTGCTTATGCTGGTATGTTCAAGGAGTATTATCAATGTTGCGATAAGTTTTCTAAACAGGGTAAGACTGTTTGGTTTGTCATCAATGAATTTGAAGGCTTGGTTGCAAAACGGATTGCGGCTGAGAGAGCAGCAGATTTTATGGTCAGTACCGCAACCAGTATTTTTCTCAAAGAAACCGATTCATCCAAATTCAGAGGGGTAATGCTTTGTACAAGTAATCATATTGATCACGTAGATTCTGCAGTAATGAGAAGGATGACCATTAAAATCAATATGGTTGAACCGGATAAGCAAACACAGCATAAAATCTTTGCTAGTCGCTTTTCATTTCTCCATGAATCTGAGATCAAGCAACTGTGCACACCCTACAGTCTCACTGGAGCCTCCATTGAAAATGTATTCGAGAAATATACGCTCATGCGGAAAATTGGTCAACTCGAGAATAAAAGACCAATTGACCTTTTGCATGATATATGTTCCCAGGAAATCTCTTTGAAATCACCCGCCCGCAATCCAATTGGATTTGGGAATAAAAACCAGTAGATGAAAACACTTATTCTCCATCCCTTAGACCAGTCAACTGATTTTCTTTTGCCTATTCATGATGAATTTGATAACAGCACTGTAATCAGATCAAGCGATTTTGACACTGATATCCCGGAAGAAATCAAAACACATGATAGTATCATAGCGATGGGTCATGGCTCACCTAGTGGATTGTTTTCTGTTGGACAATTTCATTCAGGAAGGACTTTTGTTTTGGATCAGAGGGAAACAGAAATTCTTCGATCAAAAAGTAAAAATATTTTTATCTGGTGCTATGCCTATGAATTTGCAAATAAATATAAAATACCATGTTTCTGTACTAACATGTTTATTTCAGAAGTACCAGAAGCCTATTATATGGAATTGAAACAGGTGTCTGCGCTGATGGTCGAGGAGTCGAATACATGTTTTGTTCGTGAGTTATCATCCTGCATTCACCTCCCTATTGAAGAGATCAAAGATTGTTTAATGAAAAGTGAATATGCAAAGCTTTCACAAAAAAACCCAGTGGCAGCATTTAATTTCGAACGCTTTCACTTGGTTAACCTGAATTGATAATATTTTAATATATGTTGGAACAAATTATCAATTGGATTGATAGTATGAGCACGATGGAAAGATTCTTCTTTTTTTACTTTGGAATTCTATTATTTATCTGGCTTTGGAAAAGTGAAAGTTCAAAGAGTGATAAATCTAGTTTTAATTTATTTAAGCCTCATCCGAAATATGAATTGGCTGTAAATAAGAAAGCATTTATTTATGAAGTAGTAAGATGGGGTATGCTCAATCTTCCATATGAAGGGGCGGATCAAAAAAGAAAAAGTGTAAACATTGAAATCTCCTACTATCCACATAAAAAATTACATGGTACTTATTCTTCTTTTCAAAATAAGATCAAGGTATATGTAAATAATCATGCTGGTATAGATGAATTGATAGATACAATACTTCATGAAGTAGTCCATCAAAAACAAAAATCTTTTTATAAAAAGAATTTTGAAAAGAGATACTCCAAGCTGCTCGAAGAAAAAACATATGCTAAACATCCGATGGAAATTGAAGCTGTACAAATGGCTACTGCTTATACACCTTCATGTAAAAAATATCTTATCGAACAGGCTAAACTGCGCATTCAACAATGAAATCACTACTTTTCTTAATTTAGTTTCCTTTATCTGTTTTTTCAACGCCAATTGAGGGGTACTGGAGGGCAGATATCAACAAAGGTCAATATCAGGTCATACTCAATATCACCGATAGTGGTAAAATGATCATCAGGAATGTTGAATTAGATCATCTGTCTCCTTCTTGTAAACCTGATATTCAATCCTTTAATTTCAATTACAGGGTATACAATCAGTCGGCAGAGAGTATAAAATTGGTGGTATTTTACCCCAATACCAGTTCTAAATTCGAATGGAACGTATCAGCTTTATGCAAAGGTGAGCAACAATTCGACTCCTTTTCTTTATCTGGGAATCTAAGTGCCATATTGCATAGGAGTAATGTGATGAACCTAAAATTCATTTGCATCAATCGGCCTGTCCGTGATAATTCGGTGTTGTTTATATATCCTACAACTGGTGGAGGAAGAGTTGAACAAACCATTTCCTCGAACAGAATAATTAACACTTCCAAATACATCAATGTAAAACATGTTTATAGGATTATTGAGCATGAAAGTGTATCGACCCCTTAATTCTTGGACAAAACGGGGTTAGGATTTGAGACAATTTCGGGTATTTTTTCTGTTTTACAAGGTTGATTTGTTTGTGCGTACTGGAGTAAGAACTGCTCCGGGGATTTTTTCCCCAGTGCTCCATGCTTACGATGATTGTTGTACCACTCGTAATAGCGGCTGAAGATCATCTGTGCATGGTAGATGGATTCAAAATCATAACGCTCTACCACTTCACGCTGAACATTGCTGTGCAAGGCTTCGATGTAAGCGTTTTCCTCGGGAGTAGCCACATGGGTAAATTCCTGATTCACGCCCTTCTCTTTTAAAAACTGCCTTACCACTCCGGCAATGAACTGTGAGCCGTTATCGTTTCTAAGCGTTATGTTTTCAATCCTATATTCCATCAGCAGCAGGGATAGCAGCACTATCACATCTCTTTTTTTGATGTTAAACCGAAGCATGTGAGTCAAGACCTTGCGGCTATACGCATCAATAACAGTCAACAGCAGCGCATTACGCTGGGCTCCGTGGATATGGATGTATTTGATATCCATGCAAAGGTGCTCCAGCGGCTTTTCCGCCCGGATCTTCCTAAAGCGAACAAACTGTCTGGGAACACCAATAGAGCCAATTCTGCGGTTAAACAGCAGGTTATGGATCTTCATCAGCCGGTAGACTTTCTTATGGTTGATGATATATCCCTATTGCTTCAGCTCATCCCAGACGTTCTTGTACCCATAGCAGCAGAACTCCTGTTGGAGAATCGATTCTACGTCCTTTACCACGGCTGTATTATCGATCAGCTCTCCATCTGAGGTAACGGTCATTAAAATGGGTTTAAGGCCCCGCAGACCATCTCCCCGCTTGTAGTAGAAGCTACTACGGGGCACTCCTGACCAGTTCATAAGATCTTGCTTGCTTACCATGGGATGTGATTCAAACTGCTTGATTACCTCGACCGACGCTGCACTAGGGATTGACTTTTTTTTAAAAGCTCAGTCTTGAACTCCAGTTCAATAGATTGCTTGGCCACTATGTTTTTTAATACCCGGATCTGCTCTTCCAGGGCGTCTACATCCGGGTTACGCAGCCTAGCATAGGACTTAAGGCTAGCTACCCCGCCTTCGTTAAAGTTCTCCTTCCACCGTCTAAATACTGTAGGAGACAGGTTGTGTTTACGAAGAGTGGCGGTAACACCAAATTGATCTGCTTCATTAATGATAGCTAGTTTCTCTGAAGCCGAGAAACTCCTTCTGGTTTTTGACATGTTTCTAAATTTACTGACTTAATTGTTTTTACAATTCTGTCCAGTCATTTAGGGGGTCAATACACTAGCCTAGAGCCATTGAGCACTTCATGCGATATGGCGACTATTAAAGAAGGTAGGTGATAGATAAAAAATATAGATCTATTTTTAATCAAGAACCAAGGTTCGGTTCGCAATTGATTATATACGATTAAACAATCGATCTTTGATGTAGGTAGTTAGGTATTGGTGCTTAAAAGGGGAATTGTATATATTCGTATACGAGTTAAAACGTTAGAAATAAATGGCTTAGATCCTATTGGTTCGATAGGTCGTAGGCTCCACCATTATTCCTATCAAGTGATTTACGAGGGAACCTAATCGGTTCCCCCTTCATCCCGAATCACCATCCAGAAACCCTTACTGGTATTGTATTTGAATAAGTTAAAGTGATATAAATAAATAGATTAGACTCTATTGGTTGGATGGGTCGTAGCCTCCACTTCACCGCAAGGCAGAATAGAATTATTTGTTCTGCCTTTTTTTATTTCGTTTCAAATCTTTTTTTGGTTTTAGTCAAATAGTTTCGATTATATCACTAGACATTAAAATAAATAAGGATATTGGGGTTATCTGGTTCGGCTGAAAGTCTCTCAAGTGATAGTAAAACATTATCAAAGCTTGCAAGTCAAAAACCGCATTTATTATGCCCGTAGATATTTAAATAGTTAATTTTTTAATTAAAAGAGTTTCATTCGAATAATTTATTATTTGTGGACGATATTCTGATTATAGGAGCTGGTGCAGCTGGAATGACTTCGGCTATCAGGGCTGCTCAAAGGGGAAAAAAAGTTGTGGTCCTGGAAAAAATGGACAAGGTGGGTGGTACTTTATCACTTACTGCTGGGCACATAAGCGGCGCTTCAACCCAAAGACAATCATATGCTGGTATTCAGGATACACCTGACAGTCATTATAGTGATATCGTACGAATTTGTCGGAATACCATGGATCCAACTATCACTCGTAAGGCAGTCGATCTTGCTTCCTCCACCATTGACTGGTTGACAGAATTGGGATATTCTTTTCACGATAGAACTCCTGCTATTATTTACGGACATGAAGCATATTCTATAGCACGAACCTATTTTGGAAAGGAGGATATCCATCCGAAAATGCAAGAATCTGGACAAACTATTTTACGTTTATTGTTACCCTTATGGAATGAGCAAGTTCATAAAGGGAACATACGTTTACTCATTAGATGTAAATTAAAGCAGATCATTGTTGATAAGAATTTAGTTGTGGGTATTATAGCAGAACAAGATGACAGGGAATTCATCCTTACAGCGCATCATTATTTACTCACCACCGGTGGGTATGCTTCCTGTCCCACCTTTTTTGAGAATTGTACTCCTGGAACCTCGAGATTGATGTCTGCAGCTAATCCTGCTTCCACAGGTGATGGAATCAAAGCTGCACTTCAAATAGGTGCTGTATTTCAGGGCGCGGAAAAGCAAATGTATACACTTGGCGGAATTGAGCTTCAGCCGGGAAGTGGCAGGATTAATTTTTGGGAAGCATGGGCAAGAATGAGTAATAGCATAGATAGAAAACAGCGTGAAATTTACGTCAATATCCGTGGAGAGCGTTTTATGAATGAATATGACTGGTCAGTCGATCAGCGAGAGCATGCTATATTATCGCAGCCCGGGAAAAAATGCTGGGTTTTATTTGACCAACGCGCATTGTATGACGGAGATTCTTTAGTACCTCAATGGACAACCGATCAAATGGTGCAAGAAAGTTATAGGGAGCAAGCAGTTTGGCAGGCCCCATCTCTGAGGGAACTGGCATTCAAGACAGGCTTACCACCAGATGCTTTGGAGAAGACAGTAGATAAATTCAATGAATCTTGCATTGCAGGATTCGATTCTTCGTGGGGAAGGACATACCTTAAACACCCACTAGATACTCCGCCTTTTTTTGCTGTTTTAGTATATGCCTATGCCTTAATAAGCTTTGGCGGAATACAAGTAAATAATCAATTGCAAGTTATGAGAGAGGGAGGGCAAACTTTTAATAATTTATATGCTGCAGGAGAAATTCTGGGGGCTGCAGCAACCAGTGGTCAGGCATTTTGTGGTGGAATGTTGCTAACCCCGGCAATCAGTTTTGGTAAATGGCTAGGTGATCATCTGTAAGCAGAACCTATTGAAGAGAATTAATGGTGGAGACAATTGTCTGTCGCATTACTTGCCATCTTGCTTTTGTTTCTACAGGTGTTGTAACGACTCGAACTTGCTCAGGCAATGGATGACGAACTAGCTGATCAATATAAGGTAGTAGAGGACTTCCCAGCCATCTGAACACAATTGTAGGTACGGTAAGTTGTTGAACATGCACAGCTTTTTCATGTTGAAAAGCAGCACGATAAGCCCTGGCATAATCAGGTCCTGCCAAAATGTAATCCTGCATCATTTTTTCTATGATTTCATCTGGGGGAAGTTTCTCAGAAATTCGATGTTTTTCATCGGTACTGAACCAGGGAAAGAACAAACAACTTTTTTCTACCATCTCGCGTAGTCGGACTAGATGTGAACCATCTTTTTCCGGATGGAGTGATATGAAATACCGCTCTAAAATTTGCTTTCTCATATCTTCGTCAAAATGCACAGCATTATCCAGAAATAATTGCTGTACCCTTTTTGGATTAGCAAGTGCATAGGCAATTGCTAATTGTGAACCTGTAGCAGTTCCATACAAATGAAAAGAAGTACTTTTCAGATGCTCACGGATCGCTTCGATAAAAGGGCAATAATCACTTATTTGTTCAGCAGCTGGGTACAAAGGATCAGAATACCCATATCCGGGTGTATCGGGCGCCACTACCTGAAAATATTCTGCAAGTAATGAAATCAATCCTTCCATCCTTCCTGAATGTTGGGGGGAGGGATGCAAGAGCATTAGTACGGGTCCCGTGCCACAACTTCTAAAAAATAACTGCCCACCATTAAAGTTTATAAGATATTTCTGAATTGGGATCATATAATCATGAAATTAGTTAATTTTATTAACTAATAGTATTTGTATGTGGAATACACGTTATGTACTGGATTCCCGCCCCATAGGTCTGGCCACTGAAGCTAATTTCCGGAGAGAAGAAGTTTCTCTTAGAGAGCCGGGGGAAGGAGAAGTGTTAGTAAGGGTTCATTATATATCAGTTGATCCAGCCATGCGGGGCTGGATGAATGAGGGCACTACGTATGTACCTGGTGTTGAACTGGGTGCTGTAATGCGCGCATTTGCGGCCGGCGAAATCATCGATTCTCGCCATCCGAATTGGAAAGTTGGGCAGATGGTGACGGGGCTGTTGGGGGTACAGACTTATGCAATGATTAATGGTGAGTACCTCACGGAAGTAGATATTAATTCCGCACCACTTAGTTGGTACTTAGGTGTTTTGGGTATGCCAGGCTTAACAGCTTATTTTGGTTTGCTAGATAAAGGAAATCCAAAACCGGGTGAAACAGTTTTGGTCAGCGGTGCTGCTGGAATGGTGGGGTCCTTGGTAGGCCAAATTGCTCGTATCAAAGGATGTCGGGTGGCAGGAATTGCCGGGGGAGATGATAAATGTGCTTTTCTAAAAAATGAGTTGAAATGGGATGTAGTGATTAATTATAAATCAACATCTGATTTACCTGCTGCTTTGAAGGAACATTTACCCGATGGGATAAATATTTTTTTTGACAATGTGGGAGGGAATATTTTAGATGCAGCACTAACCAACCTTGGACGAGGATGTCGTATCATTATCTGTGGTGCAATTAGTCAGTATAATAATAAGACCATTCAGGGACCTTCAAACTATATGAAGATTATTACTGCACGGGGTACTTTAACAGGTATCATAGTGCTGGATTACTTTGACAAAGCGGCGGAAGCTCTGAATGATTTATCCGGCTGGTTAAGGGAGGGAAAAATTATTTATAAAGAACATATTATTCCGAGTATTGATCAGTTTCCATTTGCTTTGAATCTATTATTTACTGGTGGCAATATTGGGAAATTATTATTACGCATTCCAATCGAATAAAATTAGCATTTTCCTACTCACTTTGCTGTTAATGCTTTTATCCAGCCTTGGGGCGCGAGACACCATATCGGCGATATGTGTCCGCTCTAAAGTTTGGTCAAGAAAAAATGCACATAAAGTGTGAAAAAGGGATTTTTTTCAAATGAAAATTTTAATAGTTACTGGAATCTAGGGGTATATTAAAGTTTAATAGATGTTGCAGTCTTCACCCTTATGTACATTGTCTTAAATCAATTGACTTTTTTATATTTGTATCTGAAAATGTAAATGAATATGAATCCAACCTCTTTCTTACCTGGAAATAGAATAAGCTTGGCCCGTAGGTTTCTAATTCCCATCATCGCCAGTGCTGCTGCCATCCTGTTCGGCGGATCCTTCACGACAGACCCCGCAAACTCGGATGCCATCGTGGGCGTATGGAAGACCGGCGAGGGTACGGCCATGGTCCGCATCTACAAAAATGGGGAAAAGTATCAGGGCCGCGTCGTATGGCTGAAAGAACCCAATGACCCCGAGACGGGAAAGCCCAAGGTGGACAAGAATCACCCTGAAGAGGCTTCACGGACCCGCCCATTGCTGGGATTGATTAACGTCTGGGGATTCGTCTACAAGGATAATAACACCTGGGACGAGGGCAACATCTACGACCCCAAGAATGGCAGCACTTATTCCTGCACCATCCGTATGACCAACCCCAACACCCTGGAAGTGCGTGGGTATATCGGAGTTTCTTTGATCGGCCGGACCGATGTGTGGACGCGTCAGGTCGCTAAATGATCGACAGGTCGGCAAAAAAGCCCTGCGACGTGCGGCTTTTTTACGATGCCAAACCGGGTCAGGGTGTGACGAAGCTCAGGCTCACCGCGAAATACACCGGGTTGCCGAGGTTGGAAGTAAAGTAGCGGTTCTTTGGGTACTTTGGTTTGTATTCGTTCATGGCATCGAAGCGCCAATTGTATCGGAGCCCTGCCTGTGCGTTGAGCCAGATGAACCCGGCCAGTTTTTTGTCCCACATGATCCGGGGTTTCAGCTCCCCCCGTTGCAGATAGATCATGCCCTTTGGGCTATTGGCCAGGTTCATCCAGAACTGGTTGCCCTCGAGTTCGAAACCTGCCTGCAGCATGCTGGATGTGGAGAAGTTGTAGCGGATATGTCCTCGGGCAGGCAGCAGCAGCTCCATACCCCAACGGTCGTTGAAGGTCCGGTTCCACAGCAATACAGGCACGTGGATGACTTGTCCGGCGCGGTAAGTGCGAGCGATGCCCGTGCCGATCATGTTCTTTTCGGAAGTCTTCCAACCGTAGATCGCCGTGCCGCTCACCGTCAGTGCCTTGCCGCTGACATCTCCCATGTCGTGGAAGATGCCGTTGGCGTCCAGGCTGCCCTGAAGGATGAGGAAGTTTTTCTCGTTGAGGGGTTTGAAGATGGTTGTGTTGATGCCGACGCTGGTCATGGTATGCGTATTCAGTGCCTTGGCAAAGAGGTCGTTACCCTGATTGTCAAGGGCAAAGCGGCTGCCCCAAAAGCTGGCCCCCAGCTGCCAGATGACCTGATTGGTTGATACGACCGGGATGTTCACCTGCGCTCGGATGGAACCGACTCGGTTGACGTGGAAGTCACGAAGGGCCGGTAGCATGGCCGAGACCGGGATGCCAGGCATGTGGAACTCTCCCAGGTATTCGTAGCCGATGCTGACGATGCGCGTCGGCGTCTGATTGAGTACTTTCTGGTTGCAGTAACGCTTTACACCCTGAGCATCGCCGAACTGGCTGTAGTCGAATGTATCTGTCGTATCCTCTTGGGCGAGTAGGGTATTGCATGCCAAGGAAAGGATCAAGAAATGTGAGAGTCTCATAAGCTTTTACTTGGTTTTGATATTCACAAATGTAAGATGCCTTGAGGCAAATTTGTTCTCTCAGGTTCAAGGCGGTACCATAGTTTTTGCACCATTCAGAGTCTACATTATGAATGATGAGTCCTCGAGATATTACCGTGCCTGGAGTACTGCATGCCACGACAGCAAATTGGGTATATTTGGGGTTCGAAAGTTTCTAGATGCCAGTCCCTCAAAAATCGAGAGTCCTCTTTCTGCTATTCACGGCCGTCTTGCCGTTGGTATTCTCGGCAGTCCTGCTCATCGGAAGGGTCTTTATCCGGGAGCTGATGGGCGGGCGTCTTTTGGTGGAGGGACATATGACTGTGCTTGTCCATCGGGATGAGGTTCGATGGCATAAGCCCGGCAAGGAGGCTATCCTTCAAGGTCGTCTCTTTGATGTATCATCCTTGACGGTGGAAGGTAGCCACATCCGTTTGCGAGGCCTCTTCGACGATGACGAGACCTGGATGCAGGAGGCCCTTGCCCACAATGGTGGAAAAGGCAGGGGATCTGGATCTACCTTGCTGCAGCGAATCCTGCTCCCTTGCTTGGGCCTTGTCTCAGAATTAGATACCCATGCCCATGAGATGACGTTTTCGATAGCTGTGCTGGTGGAAGCCTTCCCTGGATATGCCATTTGCCGGACTTCTGCTGGCCACCCCTACGCGGTCTTTCAGCCACCGCCGTTCTATCGTCGGTATTCTTGAATAGCAGGGCGCGAAGCTCGTGCCCATTTTTCTAGGCAAAAATTTTAAGATCATGATAAGAATGGCCTGTGCCATCCTGTGCATTCCTGTCTGTCTGATCACTATGTCAGACGCTGGAGCACAGGTGGGCACAGACACTTCGTTCAGTAAGTTGAACGAGGTCGTCGTTACATACAATAAATGGGAGGTGGACCGCGACGAGCTGCCGAACCGCGTGGAGAAGCTTTCGGCCCGCGATATCCGACTTCGCAACCCACAGACGGCGGCAGACATGCTTGCCCAGTCAGGTGCCGTGTTCGTGCAGAAGAGTCAACAGGGTGGTGGCAGTCCTATGATACGCGGCTTCGCCACCAATCGGGTGCTGATCGTGGTAGATGGTGTACGCATGAACAATGCCATCTACCGTAGTGGCAATCTGCAGAATGTGATCAGTATAGATGCCCTTTCGTTGCAGGATGGGGAGGTCGTATTCGGTCCCGGCTCCCTCCTTTATGGGAGTGACGCCATCGGAGGGGTCATGGACTTCCACTCCCTCAAGCCCATCTATTCCGACAGTCCACACCTGCGCTTTTCAGGTAACGCCCTTGTCCGTCATGCGACCGTCAACGGGGAGCGCACCTGGCATGCAGATCTGAACTACGGTAAAGGAAGATGGGCTGCGGTGAGTTCCGTCACCCACAGCCAATTCGGAGACCTGCGTATGGGTAGCCGTGGCGGCCCCGACAGCTACCTGCGCCGCCAGTACGTATCGCAAATCCGTGGCGTCGACAGCGTTTTTCAAAACCCAAAGCCTCAGCTGCAGCGTTTCTCTGGCTATGGGCAGCTCAATCTGCTACAGAAGATCTCCATGCGGACAGGCAGCCAGTCAGAGCTCCTCTACGCCTTCACTTACGCAGGTACCGGCACCACACCCCGCTACGACAGGCTGCTGCAATATAGCAATGGTATGCCCCGCTTTGCCGAGTGGGAATATGGACCTATGCTATGGCGGATGCACTCGCTTACGTTCACTAATAGCCGAAAAAATATTTTGTATGATGCGTCCCGTATGGTGGCTGCCTTTCAGGACTATGCCGAGAGCCGCATTCAAAGGTCGCGGGGCAGCCTTTCTAGGTATGTGCAGTCAGAGCATGTGAAAGCCCTCAGCATCAATTGGGACGCGTATCGGCGCTGGGACTCCCTCGTGCTCAGCTATGGCCTCGAGGCGGTACACAACCGTGTGGGGTCTGGAGGTGTGCTGACGAACATCTCGTCCGGACTGGTGAGCCCCCATGTTAGCCGATATCCGGATGGCAGCCTATGGGGTACTACCGGCGCATATGCCAGCCTGCGACGCGATTTCGGGGGGCGTTGGTTATTGATGGGAGGGCTCCGATATGCCTACAACCGGCTCGACGCTCGATTCGACACGGTGTTTATTCGCTTTCCCTTTCAAGAGGTAAGGCTGCGACAGGGAGGACTCACCGGCAATCTGGCCGTTGTCTGCAAGCCTGCCCGATATTGGCGCATCACTGGCAGTCTTTCTACAGGCTATCGGATGCCCAATGTAGACGATGTGGGTAAGCTCTTTGAGAGTGTACCGGGGTATGTGACGGTGCCGAACCCAGAACTTCAGCCAGAGTATGCGTGGAATGCAGAGGTGGGTGCCGAGTACGAGGTGCCAGGCATCATACGGGTGGAAGGTCATGCCTTCCGCACTCGCCTCGAGGATGCCATTGTCCGGCGGCCCTTCACCTTCAGTGGCCGCGACAGTATCCCCTTCGCGGGTGTGATGAGCCGGGTGGAAGCCCTGCAGAACGCCTCGCAAGCAAGGGTCTGGGGTCTGCAGCTCTCAACCCGCTGGAAGCTGTCGAAGCACTTGGTGTGGATCGCCCATGCTAACTGGATCCGCGGCGAGGAGACGGATGATGCCCGAGACGTGCAAGTGCCGTTGCGGCATGCACCCCCTTTTCATGGCAGTATGGAGTGGAGGCAAAGTCACCGGCGTTTCACGTTCGAGCTTTCGGTGATGTACCAGTCCAGCGTTCCACCCGAGCAGATGCCGCCATCAGAAGCGCTGAAGGCAGATATCTACGCAAAAGATGCACTGGGTAGGCCCTATTGCCCAGCATGGCATGTGTTCAACCTTCGGGGGGAGTGTCGGGTGGGAGAGAAGACTTTCCTTGTGGTGGCATGGGAGAATATCTCTGATCGCCGCTACAGGCCGTATTCGTCCGGCATCGTGGCTGCCGGCAGCGGGGTAGTGGTCTCCCTCCGGTATGGATTCCAGAAGACTTAGCCAGCCCCAGAAGCGATTCGCCTGAATTCATATCTTCATATGTGCGCTTCAGGTCTTTCTGTGATGAGTGGAAGAAAAAAGCCGGTCCTTCCCGCATGCATGATCCCGACAAATCTTTTTGACAACGGTATGAGACAAATCGTCGCCTTCCTTTGCATGATAGGTTTCATTTCAACATCCTCGTACGTCCAGGCACAGGGCTTGGCCGATATTGTGAAAGCGGGTGCTGTCGCTGATGGGGAGACGGATAACGCCGCCGTGATCCAATCCGTGATCGACCGAGTCTCTGCCCGGGGCGGTGGGCGTGTGGTGGTGCCGCCCGGTAACTACTTGAGTGGGCCACTGGTGCTGAAGTCGGGCGTGGAGCTGCACTTGCAGAAGGGCGCCAGGCTGCTGGCCAATCCCAAATCGACCCTGTACAACCAATTGCCCTGGATGCGTGGCTTTCTCTCTGCCCATGGTGTGCGAGATATCTCTGTCACAGGGCAAGGTGTCATCGACGGGCAGGGTCAGGAGTATATGCTTGACCTGTTCCGTAGGCTGCGCAGCGGAGAAGTCCAGCAAGACAGCATCTGGCTGTACAAACGGCCCGGTGGACGTATCATGAATATCTTCTTCCTTCAATGCCGGAATGTCCGCGTCACGGGTGTGACGCTGAAGAATTCCACCGACTGGGTACAGGACTACCGCGACTGCGACAGCGTCGTCATCGACCGGGTCACGGTGCAGAGTACAGCCTACTGGAACAACGACGGGCTAGACGTCACTGACTCGCGGCGCGTGCGCATTACGAACTGCATGATCAACTCCTCCGACGATGGCATCTGCCTGAAGTCAGAAGATCCCCGCCTCGGCTGCGAAGATGTGTACATCGACAGCAATACCGTCCGTTCCAGCGCCAGCGCCTTCAAGCTGGGGACGGCAAGCCACGGTGGCTTCCGGCGAATCACCTTGCGCAACCTGACCGTCTTCGACACCTACCGCTCCGCCATCGCCATCGAAGCGGTCGACGGTGGCCTTGTCGAGGACATCGACATCCGACATGTCCGGGCCCGCAACACAGGCAACGCCGTCTTCATCCGTCGTGGCCATCGCAACACGGAGGGAAGTCCGGGCATTCTCCGCAAGGTCCGCATCGCAGATGTGACAGCCGACATACCCCTCCTCAAGCCCGATCAGGGCTATCCCATCGAGGGGCCTCCCGACCACCTCAACCCAGGATTTGACCGGATGCCCATCCGTCCCTCGCATTATCATATCTACGGCCATCCCTTTCTCCCCTACAACCTCGTGCCCTCCTCCATCACGGGACTTCCTGGCTTCCCCGTGCAGGATGTCTTGCTCGAGGACATCGACATCACTTATGGTGGGGGCGGTGACAGGTCGGTAGCACGCATTCCTCTAGAAGACCTTGGACGTGTGCCGGAGAACCGTGCCCAGTACCCTGAGTTCTCGATGTTCGGTGAGCTGCCCGCCTGGGGCTTCTACCTGCGGCATGCCGAGGGCATCCGGTTTCATAACGTGACATTGCGCTACCGGGTAGAAGACTTCCGTCCAGCCCTGGTCATGGATGATGTACGAGATGCCCGACTCAACGGTCTGCATATTCCTACGACCAAGGAACTGCCCGTGATCCTGCTGCATGAGACACAAGCAGTGACGCTGGAAGGTCTCAAGATGTCGTATCCGCAGGACAAGGCCGTACGCAGGGTCAACCACGTCGTCCGCTGAGCCGAAAGACACGATGATCGACATGAATGCGAATCGGGACATCAAGATCCTTTTCTCCGGGATGGCGGGAGCCTTTCTGCTGATCGTTGGACTCACCAACGTCGTCGATTATCCGACGAACTTGGCTTTCGTAAGAGAGGTCACCCGTATGGAAGATCTATTCTCTGGCGAGGCCTTGCGCTGGCGACGCGTCGAGGCACCCTGGGTGCACCACCTGCTGTATCTGTGTATCATCATCTGGGAGATCGCTTGCGGAGCCCTCGCCTGGCTGGGTGCCTGGCGCATGTGGCAGGCCCGCACCACCGATGTGGCGTTGTTTCAGCGGGCTTCAGCACCTTCGATCTATGCCTATGGAGGCGCCGTGCTGCTCTGGTTCGGTGGCTTCGCCACCGTGGCGGGTGAGTGGTTCCTCATGTGGCGGGGCGGGGCTGTTGCTACGCAGGGGACAGCCTTTCACCTCACCGCCGTCTTCTTACTGCTCTTGATCTTCCATACGTCTGGTCATGATGCGCATGATCGTTCCCGTTAGTTTGATTCCATTGATCTTACCTGCTTATCCTAAGGCCACCCCGATCCAATCTGACAAGTCATGAAAAAGTCTTTGATGCAGCGGCTGCCCGCCATCGGGATCCTGCTCTGCGTAACCCTGGCAGCTGGCGCTCAGCGCGTCACCTGGCTCGATGAGCTTCCGCTGCAGCTGTTCTCGGAGGGGTTGCGTCCCGTGAAGGCCGGGCGCAACTATTCTGGCGACACCATGCGCATTGCGGGTGTGCGTCATTTGCGGGGCCTCGGGCTGCAGTCGGTCGCCGTGCTGCCCTTTCAACTCGATCAACGGGGTTTACGTTTCCAGGCCCTTGTAGGCGCCGATGACAAAGGCAATCCCGAGATCCCCGTCCGCTTTCTCGTGCTGGGCGATCGTAAGGTACTCTTCGAGAGTGGCCCGCTGCGGTTGGGTGCCGCATCCGTACCGGTCGATATCGACATCCGCGGCCTCCGGCGGCTTGGCCTGTTGGTACTGGACGACGTCGGTGGCGTGTACAACAAACGGACCTATGCCAACTGGGTAGATGCCCGGATCACCATGTCGGGCGATGCCGAGCCGCAGCCGGTGCCGAACGAAGGGGATCGGTATATCCTGACACCTCCGCCCTTCGAACGGCCGGGCATCACGTCGGCACGTGTCTTCGGCGTCAGGCCGGGACATCCCTTCCTTTACCGGATTTCCGCCACTGGCCGGCGGCCGATGCGATTCCATGCGACCGGCCTGCCCCAAGGGCTAACGCTGGATGCAGCCACCGGTGTCATCACCGGGAGGGTCGAAGCCACCGGTGACCATCTGCTTCGCCTGGTGGTAACAAACGACCACGGGCGTGATACGGCCACGGTTCGCGTCTGCATTGGCGAAACCATCGCCCTCACGCCGCCAATGGGATGGAATGGTTGGAACTCCTGGGCCCATCGCATCGACCGGGACAAGGTGCTGGCCTCCGCCCGGGCGATGGTAGATAAAGGGCTGGCCGACCATGGCTGGTCCTACGTTAACATCGATGATACCTGGCAGGGTGTCCGCAGCGGCTCGTCGCATGCCCTGCAGCCCAATGCCAAATTCCCCGACATGGCAGGGATGGTCGACTCCATCCATGCGATGGGCCTCAAGGCGGGCATCTATTCGACGCCCTATATCTCAACCTATGCGGGATATCCGGGCGGTTCCTCCGACCACCCAACGGGTGGGGAGACCCACGAGATGATTTCGAAGGACCGACAGCCCTTCATGCGCATCGGACCCCACCGCTTCGAAGCGTCTGACGCCCGGCAGATGGCGGCCTGGGGCTTCGACTTCCTCAAGTACGACTGGCGGATGGACGTCACCTCTGCGGATCGGATGTTTGGCGCCCTGCGAAATGCTGGGCGCGACCTTGTACTGAGCCTTTCGAACATCGCGCCATTCGACAAGGTACGCGACTGGGCGCGGACCTCGAACATGTACCGCACCGGTCCCGATATCCGCGACAGCTGGCACAGCCTGTACATGAACACCTTCACGCTCGACCGGTGGGGGCCTTACGCCGGGCCCGGCCATTGGAGCGACCCCGACATGATGATCCTCGGTAATGTCAGCATCGGGCCCGAGATGCATCCCACGCGACTCACCCCCGACGAGCAATACAGCCATGTCAGCCTCTTCGCACTTTTGTCGGCCCCCATGCTCATCGGCTGCCCTATCGAGCAGCTGGATGATTTCACGCTCGCATTGCTGACGAACGACGAGGTCATCGCCGTCGACCAGGACCCTCTCGGCAGTGCAGCGAGGCTAGTCTCGGACACCCTGGGGGTGCAGACCTGGCTCAAGCCCATGTCGGACGGCTCCTGGGTCATAGGTCTCTTTCATACGGCGGGGTATGGCAGGATCCCTCAGAGCTATTTCAGGTGGGGAGATGAAAAGCCCACCTCGTATACGCTTCGACTGGCGGACATCCAGCTCCCGGGTGACTGGTCCGTGCGGGATCTATGGCGGCAGCAAGACATGGGAAGAGCTTCGGATGGAATACGTGTGGACATCCCGCACCATGGCGTGCGGCTGATGAGACTCCGAAAGGCACTCTGAAGATCCTGAATGAACTTGAGGTATTTGCTTCCAGTTTTCTGGCCGCCTTGAATGGCTAGGTCTGCTTGAAGCGTTCAAGGAATTCGGGTAGAGATTTATCGGTGTCTAGTCCGAGTTTCTTGCGAAGCCGATAGCGAGAGATTTCGACGCCTCTAACAGAAATGTTGGCAAGCTGCGCGATCTCTTTGGAAGAGAGGTTGAGTTCCAGATAGGTACAGAGTTTGAGGTCGGTGACCGTGAGTTTGGGGTGGGCTAGCCGTAGGTTCCGCATGAAGTTGCCATTGATCTCGTCGAAGTGGCTTGTGAAGCGGTTCCAGCTGTCGTCGTTGCGTTCGATTTCGCCGATCAGCTGCAGGGTCCTTTTGATGTCGTGGTCGTCCTGTTTGTGTCGGTATAGTCTCTGCAGGGAGTCTTTGACCTTGGCAAGGGCCTCGTTGCGCTCCACTAGGTGCATGGAAGTGTCTGCCAGTTCTCGGTTTTTCAGCATGATTTCCTGTCCCAGTCTTTCATTCTGCAGCCGAATGATTTCTTTCTCGTTTTTTTCGATTTCCAACTGGTGGGGTACCAGCATCCGCCGCTGTTCTTCTTCGAAGCGCCTGCGTTGTCTCTCAAGTCGCATTCGCTGATAGCGATGCAGCCCGTATGCAGCTAGCAGTCCACCTATACAATATGCAATCCTGGCCCAGAATCCGATATACCAGGGTGGTCGTATGGTGAATGCGAATCCTTGCGCTTCGGGCGTATGCCCGGTGTCATCGCGTGTCCGTACTCGGAACAGGTACTCGCCTGCGGACAGGTTCGTGTAATCTTTTTGATGACGTGTAGACCATTCGCTCCAATCGGGGTCGTATCCTTCCAGCAGGTAACTGTATTCAACGGTCTCTGACGCCTCGTAGGTGGGGGAGGCGTATTCGAAGTGGAAGGCGTCGAAATTGGAGGGGAGTAAGGTTTTTTCGGCGGCTGCCTCATCTGTGCCTGGAGTAGGCGCATGCCCATCATAGAGGATGCTGTCCTGCGGCCCCAAGGCTACTGCCCTACTCAGGATGGGTGTTGGCCTACGACCACCCTGCAGGTATTTCTGCAGGTCCAAGTGTACCATGCCTTTCTCTGAGGCGATCAATACGTTCCGGTCATCGTATGGGTATACGTTCTCAAAGCCGGAGAGGATCTTTCCGTCCAGTTCGGGCACCATCCGAACCTGCAATCGTCGAGTGGTTGCTTCGGGGTAGATGATGCCGATCCTTTTCCCTGAACAGAACCAGATACGGCCCTTCTCATCCTCTTGCAGGTAACGCACTTCGCGGGTGCCCAGCAGGCTGTCGAAGAATGCCGATCTGCGGAACCGTTCTGTACTCGATTCGAATTCATAGACACCTTGTTGAGTCCCGAATACAGGTCTGTTGCGAACCTTGTAGACATGGTTGCCGAGGGCCGAAGGAAGCCCTCTGGTTTCTGTCATCAGCTCAGCTGCGTAGCTGCCATGGTTCAGGTCGGGTCTTATCCTGTAGATGCCCCGGTAGGGATGGGATGCCCATAAGATGCCATTGTTGTCCTGGATGAGGAATCGAAGAGATTCATATGTCCCCTTAAGGTTTCCTCTGTCTGTAAATCGCTGGCCGTCGTATCCGATTTGCTTGAGTCCGGAATAGGTGCCGGCGAGGATGTCTGGCGACGGACTTACGGGGCTTGTCGGTACGAAGATCCAACCGGCATCGCTGCTGATGCGGCTTGCGGTCTCTTGTCCTGGTGTCAGGCTGAAGATGCCGAAGGTGTGCGCGATGAGCAGAGCGCCGTTCAGTTCGTCGATCCGCCAGGTCTGGCCATCCGTCTGTCCAACCTTCCGGAAGGCGGACCTGGAGAAGGAGAGCTCCGGGCGTTCATTCTCCAGTAGGGCTTGGTACACACCGTCGGAAGTGCCCACATAGAGGTGGTGGTCGATGATCCGTGCCGAGTAGCCGGATAGCTCGTTTCCAAGGTCTGGCGTGATATATTTGATGGCAGCAGCGTAGGCAATACAGCTGATGCCGTTGTTGAGTCCTGTCCAGAGGTTGCCTTCTCTGTCTGGGAAGATACTGATTACGTTGTTGTCTTGAAGCCCTTCCGCCCGGGAGATATGCTGGATGAATCTCCCATTCCTGTCAGTAATGATGCAGCCCTTGGATACGGTGGCGAAAGCAATGGCGTCCCTTCCTATAGTGAAAGCACGGAAGATGCGATCTCCTGCTGCCTGCCCCTTCCATTCGGGGGCTGGAAGGAGGCTGTCGTTCCGGATCTGGCTAGCTTTGGCGTCGGTCGTGATGAGGAGCGGAGCCTCATCCTCCTTAGACAAGATGCCCGCCACGACTCGGTTGTGCAGGAGACTTGCCTGCGTCAGCGGGACCCAGCGCTGCCGTTTGAGGACAAGTAATCCCCTGTCTCGGTCTTGTGCGAAGAGCCTTCCGCCCGCCATTTGTAAGTGCAGCCAGGCGGTAGCAGCGGGGTAGCTGGTGAAACCCCCGTCGCGATACTCCAGTATAACCCTGTCGGAAACTCTGAAAAAGACGGATTCTCCCATCAACTCGATATCCCAGATGTCGGCAAAGCTCCGATCAGCGGCAGGGAGCAAGGTAAGGAGTGAAGTATATTGAAGCCTTCCGGCGCCATCGGCTTTGAAGAAGCCCAGCTCCCCTTGTCCGCCGACATAGATCTTTCCCTCTAAGCCAATAGCCAGTGACCGCATGTTCGTCCGATTCGGGAGGGGATACAGCTTCCAATATCCGCCGTCGAAGGTCAGCAGCCCCTCGGCGTTTGCGAAATACATCCTCCCCGACGCATCCTGGCCGATATCCCACACCTGCGTCCCTCCCCGATAGGTCTCCTTGCTGAAATTGGCAATCCGGGGGATGCCGATCGTGTTTTGCCCCTTCACCAGAAAGGGGGTCAGTGAAGCCACCACCAACAGCAAAAGCCCCCCCCAAAGGATGTTTCCATTCAACGAAAGACGGTGGTATGACATCGTTGGCCCCATGTCGAAAATCTCCATAAAGGTAGGGTGGTCTGGGATATGATGTATTATGGATGTAATAAAAATATATTGAAAATCAATCTATATTACCATATTGATGTAGTCATGATGTAGTTCTTTCCACATCATGATTGCCCATACCATTTAATATTGCAATTGTCAATCAGTGGTTATAATCAAATCAATTGCCATATGAGAATACCTATCTATCGAGGGCAGGTCCTGTTGGTCCTGTTGTTCGGTATCCTGTCGGCGCAGGCTCAACTGCGGCAGGTAGCCGGGACCGTATCGGACCCATCTGGAAAGCCGCTGGGCGAGGCCTCTGTACGTGTGGTCGGAGGCCGTACAGGCACATCGACCGATGCGTCTGGAAGGTTTACGATCACTGTAGGTCCAGAGGATCGTTTTCTGGCAGCGACATCGGTTGGCTACGAGTCGGCACAGCTGCCAGTCGCCCAGGAGACCCTACACTTCGTCCTACAGCCCTCGGCCACGATCCTAGAAGATGTAGTGGTCGTAGGATATGGCGTACAGCGCTTCACCCGTGTCTCGGGGGCCATCTCTACGGTGAAGGGCGCCGAGATCGAGAAGCTGAAGCCGGTCAGGGCCGAAGACGCCCTGCAAGGCCGGGCAGCGGGTGTGACGGTGGTGTCGACCGGCTCTCCCGGCGTCAAGCCGACGGTGCTCATCCGGGGCATTCCCTCCTACACGGGCACGGATCCCGTAGTGGTAGTGGACGGATCTATCCAGACCCTCGACGATCTGAACAGCATCAACCCCGCCGACATTGAATCAATGAATGTTCTGAAGGATGCCGCGGCTACTGCGATCTACGGTGTCAAGGGCGGCAACGGGGTCATCGTGGTGACCACCAAGAGCGGACGGCGGAATCAGAAGACGGAGTTCAGCTATAGTGGCAACTACGCCATGCAGGAAGTACTCAACCAGGTCGGCGTGCTAAATGCGACCGAATACGCTTCCATCCTCAACGAGGGCAGCATGGTCTCGGGCGGGAAGCTCGCCTTCGAGAACATCGCCGCACTGGGTGTCGGGACCGACTGGCAGAGCCAGATCTTCAAGCGATCCCCGATGCAGACCCATACCGTGTCCGCCCGAGGTGGCAGCGACCGTGTTTCCTATTTCTTGTCCGGCGGCTACCTGACACAGGAAGGCATCGTCGGAGGTGGTGACAAATCGTACTTCAATCGCCTCAATGGCACCGCCAACCTGGTGTTCGATCTGACATCGAAGCTGAAGTTCACATCCAATACCACCTATACCAACATCCGCAACTCGGGTATTCCGGAGAACGCTATCAACTCAGTCATATCCAATGCCCTGAACTTCGACCCCACCGTACCGGTACTCAATAACTTTCCGGGTACTTATGGCGCCTACAGCACGAGCCCCCGCATCCTCTCGGAGATCGTGAACCCCCTCACTCAGCTGCAGGACAGCTACAACCAGGGGCTCACGAACAAATTGTACGGGAAGCTTGAGTTGCAATATGAACCAATGAAGGACTTGAAGCTCACCTCCCGGTTCGGATACACGAATGCCGATGTCTCAGGCAAGGCCTTCACGCCGCTGTCCTACTACGGCGCCGCCCATATCAACTCCACCCTCTATGCCGACGGCACACCCCGGCCGGGAGCGCACAACAACGTATACGAGTACCGCACTCAGTATTTCAATTACACCTTCGAGAATTTCGCCGGCTACCACAAGACCGTGGGGGGCAAGGGGGCCCTCGACCTGGTCGCCGGGTTCTCCATGGCCAAGGTCACGGGCAGCAACCTCAGCGGCTCGCGTCAGGATGTGCCCTTCAACTCATGGGCCTTCGCTGACATTTCATCCGCCACGGGCATCGCAACCACCAATGGTCTCGACGTGGGCTCCTACCAATATGAGCGCAGGAACCTCTCCTACTTCGGTCGCGCCGACTACGACCATGACGGTCGCTACCTGGCATCCGCGACGCTGCGCCGGGATGGTTCGTACGCCTTCGGGGCCAACAACAAGTTCGCCGACTTCTTCTCCGGCTCCCTCGGATGGGTCGTCTCCAACGAGCAGTTCTTTAAGGCCAAGGGCATCGACCTCCTCAAGCTGCGCGGCAGCTGGGGCGTCACGGGCAATGAGAACGTGAACCCACAATATCAGCGGATCTCGACGCTGCTGTACGCGTACAACGTGGGCCAGAACGCTGGCTATACCTTTGGTAACGAACCTACCTCCGTAGGCGCTACCATTGCCTCCTTCCGGAACGACGACCTGAAATGGGAAAAGCAGGCCCAACTCAATGGAGGCCTCGACCTTCGGTTTGCGAAAGACAAGCTGAGCCTCTCGGCCGACTATTTCCGTCGCGATATCAGCGGACTGCTCTTCACCCCGACCCTCTCCCTCTACCTCGGCACGGCCGCCTTGCCGGTGGCCAACATCGGCACCACCCGGACGACCGGCTATGAGGTGACGCTCGGCTACACCGACAAGTTCGGCAAAGACTTCCGCATCTCTACGAACCTCACCTACTCCCATGCCGACAACCTCGTCACCGAGACCAACAACGGTTTGATCAACGGTGGCGGCTACGGCATCCCCTCGCAGAGTGTGACCCGCTTCGAGAAAGGATTTGCACCCGGATATTTTTTCGGATATAAGACGGATGGACTGTTTCAGAATGCCGCCGACATCGCCAAGCATGCGGCCCAGCCGGGTGCGCAGCCGGGAGACATCCGCTTTGTCGATGTCAACGGCGATGGTGTCATCAATTCGGACGACCGCACGCAGATCGGCAATCCGTTCCCCGACTTCACAATGGGCTGGTCGCTCAGCATCGAGTACCGCGGTTTCGATCTGAGTTCCTTCCTCTATGCCTCTGTCGGGAATGACGTGTATCGCGCCTATGAGCGCAATCTCGCCATGACCAACAAGTTTCGCAGCGTGTTGGGCCGCTGGACGGGCGTGGGCAGCACCAACGACGCCAATACGCCCCGCTACACGTTCATAGATGCCAACAATAACACCCGCGCATCCGACCGCTATGTGGAGGACGGCTCTTTCATTAAATGGAAGAACCTGCAACTGGGGTATACCTTGCCGTCACAGGGCCTCTCACGCCTCGGCATCGGCCGGCTTCGGCTCTATGTGCAGGCACGCAACCTCATCACGCTGACACAGTATACTGGCTTCGATCCCGAGATCTCAGGCGGCATCTTCGATACGGGCCTCGACAGGGGGGCCTATCCCCAGGCCCGTTCCTATGCCGTCGGCCTTGACCTCAAATTCTGAAACCTTTTCAAAGTATCACATGGAAAAAAGAATATACGCACTCCTGCTGGCTTCGATCCTCTTCGTCGCGACGGGCTGCAGCAAGTTTGTGGACTACGATCCGCATGAGGACTTCCAGATCACTTCCGAAGACTACCTCAAGACCCCCGACGACTACCGGAAGATGGCCATCGGTACCTACAGCCCTCTGCAGTGGCTCTATGCCAATCCCGTCATCGGAGACGTTGCCTCCGACAACTCCGTCACCGGCGGTGAGAATGCCACCGATGTGATCGGCCTTCAGCAGATAGACGACTATCAGGTCAACCCTGTCAACTTCTACCTGACAGAAGCGTGGAGGTCTTGCTACGAAGGCATCAACCGCGCCAACTACCTGCATGAAAACAAGGTGAGGCTTGACTTCGCAGGCAAGGACGCCCTGTATGGAGAGGTCTACTTCCTCAGGGCATACTATTACTTCGAGCTGATACGCATGTTCGGCGATGTCCCCCTGTTCACGGAGAAGCGCCTGACGGCAAGCGACTCCCGCAAGTTCCAGCGCGCCCCCAAGGCAGACGTCTACAAGCAGATCGAAGCGGATCTCACCGAAGCCATCCGCATGCTGCCTGTCGTGAACGTGCAGAAGGGTCGTATCACGCGCCCGGCGGCCCAGGCCCTGCTCGGGAAGGCGCTGCTGTATCAGAACAAGTTCGACGCGGCCGCCGCGATGCTCGAGAACGTGGTGAACGGTCCCTTCTCGTTGGTAACGAAGTTCGGCGACCTCTTTTTGCAGGCAGGCGAGAACGGTCCCGAGTCGGTCTTCGAGATCCAGTACTCCAATGTGAGTCCCTTCTACGACTGGTCGAACCCAGGCCGTGGACAGGGTAACCTTGCCGTACAGATGTGCGGGGTGCGCAACCTCGGCGGCACCAGTCCCTACGCCTCCGGCTGGAGCATCAACCTCCCCACCAAGGAGTTGGCCGCCTCCTATGCAGCCGGTGATACGCGCAAGGATGCGACAATCCTCAACATCGAGGCCTATAAGAACGCCAACCCCGCCATGAACATCACCTATCTCGTGGCACCCTATCGCAACACCGGGCTGTACAACCACAAGTACCATCCGCGCAAGGGAGAGACCTCGGGTCAGATCGAGCTCAACTGGCTGAACAACTACCGCACCATCCGCTATGCCGACGTTTTGTTGATGGCAGCAGAAGCCTTCAACCGCGCGGCATCGCCGAACGATGCCAAGGCACAAGGCTATCTCAACCGCGTCCGTCAGCGTGCCTTCGGCGACAATCTGCATAATGTCACGGCAACGGGTGCCGCCCTTCGCCAGGCCATCTGGGATGAGCGTAGGCTGGAACTTGCCATGGAGGGTGATCGGTTCTTTGACCTGGTCCGGACAGGCCAGGCAGCCGCCAAGATCACCGGCTTCAAGGTCGGTCGCAACGAGGTATTCCCCATCCCACAGCAGGAGGTAGACATCTCCGGCCTCAACCAGAATCCCGGGTATTGATCGCGAACCGCTAAACCGAAACAAATGAATATAAGAAAATACCTCCCAGCCCTGATGCTTCCCCTCATACTCATGGGAGGCTGTCAGAAGGTCTCATACGAGGATACCGCCTTCGCAGAAGCTGGAGCCGCACCTGCCAAGCTTACCGCGATGTTCGACATCACACAGGATAACTCGGGCATGGTCACCATCTATCCGAACGGTGAGGGCATCGCCTATTACAATGTATACTTCGGCGACGGAACGACGGCTCCCGCCAAGGTCGAGTCGGGCGGAAACGTGAAAAGAAAGTATGCCGAAGGAAACTACGACGTCAAGGTCGTGGGTGTCCAGGTGAATGGCAAGACAACCGAGGCCATCCAGAAACTCACGGTCTCCTTCCGGGCACCCGAGAACATGGAGGTGACCGCTACCGTGGACCCTTCCAGCGCTTTCAAGTACAACGTCACGGCCAAGGCCAGTTACGAGACGATGTTCCGCATCTGGTGGGGCGAGGATCCCAACGAGGTGCCCAGGTCGTTCCTGGAGGGTGAAAACGTCACCTACACCTATGCGAAGCCCGGAACATACACCATAAAAGTGACGGCTTACAGCGGCGGTGCGGCCACCACGACCGTGACGAAGCAGATCACCATCAGCCTGCCCCTTTTGTTGCCGCTCGACTTCGAGACGGCCGGGCAGACCTACAACTGGATAAATTTCGACGGTGGCAGCACAACGGTCGTCAACAATCCTAGCCCGGGTGGCATCAACGCCTCTGCCAAGGTTGGACGCATGGTGAAGAGCGCCGGTCAGGTATGGGGCGGCAGTCTGATCACCCTGAGTAGCCCGATCGACTTCTCCGTCAACAAAGTCTTGCGCATGAAGGTTTTCTCACCCCGTGTGGGAGCCAAGGTTCTGCTCAAAGTTGAGAACTCGGCCAACGGCGGGATCAACTTCGAAAAGGAAGTTACCACTACCGTTGCCAATCAGTGGGAGGACCTCGTCTTTGACTTCCGCACCATCAATGCGGCCAATTCCTACAACAACGTCGTGCTGATCTTCGAACTGGGTACCATGGGCGCCGGCGGCCCGAACTTCACCTTTCTATTCGACGATCTCCGCCAGACCAACACCATCGACGAGCTTGTGCTGCCGCTGACTTTCGAGTCATCAGGCCTGGCATATGACTTCGTAAATTTCGGCGGGGGCGTGTCCAGCGTGGAGAACAACCCCTCCAGCGGCGGCATCAACACATCTTCGAAAGTGGGCCGCATGGTCAAGGGTGCACCCGAAGTCTGGGCCGGATCCTTCATCAGCCTCGTCCGCCCGATCGACTTCTCCTCCAAGAAACTCATGAAAGTGAAGGTCTACTCTCCCCGCGTGGGTGCCAAGCTGCTGTTGAAGGTCGAGAACCAGACCAACGGCGGCATCTTCTTCGAGAAAGAGGCCACGACGACGGTGGCGAACCAATGGGAGGACCTGAGCTTCGACTTCTCCGCCATCAACACCGCCGAGAGCTACCAGAAGGTCGTATTGATCTTTGACCTTGGTACGGCCGGCAACGGGTCAGCAAACTATACCTGGTACTTCGACGACATCCGCCAGGAAGTCAAACCCGCCGATGTACTGCAGATACCGCTCGACTTCGAATCATCGACGTTGACCTATAACTGGTTCAACTTCGACGGCGGCAATGCCTCCGTGGTCAACAATCCCTTCAAGACCGGCATCAACACATCCAACAAGGTAGGCAAGATGGTAAAGGGCCCGGGTGGTCAGATATGGGGCGGCAGCTTCATCGATCTTCCCTCTGCCATCGCATTCCCCTCCAACAAAACGATGAGGGTGAAAGTCTACTCTCCCCGCGTGGGCGCCAAGCTGCTGCTGAAAGTCGAGAACGCGACCAACGGCGGCATCTCCTTCGAGAAAGAGGTGACCACGACTGTGGCCAACCAGTGGGAGGATCTGAGTTTCGACTTCAGTGCCATTAATACGGCCAACAGCTATCACAAGGTCGTACTCATCTTCGACCTCGGCACCGTGGGCGACGGCACCTCGAACTTCACCTGGTACTTCGATGACATCCGATTCAACTGACCGGAATAAAACAGAGATATGAGAAACTTCATCCAAAGACTCTCCCGACTGCTCCTCCTGTCTGCAGCCTTCCTCAGCTCCTGCGAGAAGACGGAGTACGCCTTCGGCGACATCACGACACCAACCGGGCTCACGCTCACGGCCACCGTCGAAGGCGCCGACGCCACCAACCCGAACGGAAACGGTACGGGGCGTGTGGCCATCTCCGCCAAAGCCGACAAGGCCCTCACCTACAAGATAGACTTCGGAGACGGCAACGTGCAGATGATACCCTCCGGAAGCTTCACCTACAAATACGGGATGCCCGGCGTTAATGAATTCACCATCACAGTGAGTGCGGTGGGTACCGGTGGTACCGTCAGCAACCTCTCCAAGAAGGTGAAGGTCTTCGTCGCCTTCCAGATACCCGCCGCGATCCTGCAGAACCTCACGGGCGGAAGCTCCAAGGTATGGATGAGTGACAAGGCATCTGACGGCCATTTCGGCGTCGGGCCCTCGGACGGGTTTGCCCCCATCTGGTATGCAGCAGGTGCCAACAGCCGGGCCGCCGATGGGTTCTACGACGACGAGATCACCATCGCCAAGACGGGTGTCGGACAGGTGACGATGGATGTCGACAACAAGGGCACCACCTTCGTCATCGGAGCAGCCGTGAGCTACTACGGACTCACCGGCGGAGAGGGCCAGTATCCCATCGCCACCAAGGGGGTGAAAAACCTTACTTTCGGTGATGCCACCTCGGCGAGTACACCCGCCAATTCTACTCGGATACAGTTCACGGTGCCTGACAAGGGTTTGGTCTGCATTGGACTGGGTAGCAAGACCTACGAAATTCTCTCTCTCACTGCCACCCAGATGCATTTGCGTACCATCGGGGCGGACGGACTGGCCTGGTATCAGAAACTCAAAGTGAAATGAGCGGCATGTTCAAAATACTATTCATCGCATCCTGGGGCCTTACGTCCTTGAGCACCGCCAACAGCTGCAAGAAGCCATCGACCTCAGACCCTGTCGAGCAGCCGGCCCCTTCGAACCTGGTCATCACAGCGAATGTCAGCAATGATGGCTCCGGGAAGGTCGATTTCGTCGCCCAGGCCACCAATGCCTCCACCTATTCCTTCGAGATGGGTGATGGCACCCTCAAGGATGCGGCCGATGGGAAGGTGCAGCACAGCTATACCACCGTGGGAACCCTGTCCTACACCGTGAAGGTGACGGCAAAGAACACCGCCGGCAAGTCGGTCACTGGCTCCAAGGATGTGGTTGTCACGGTAGCCCCCAGGAATCTCTCGCTGGCATGGTCCGACGAGTTCGACAAGAATGGCGCGCCCGATCCGGCAAAATGGGGATATGACATCGGCACCGGTGCCAACGGCTGGGGCAACAACGAGGTGCAGTACTACACCAACCGCGTCGAGAACGCCTCCGTAGAGAACGGTGTACTGAAGATCAAGGCCATCCGAGAGAACTTGAGCGGCAGTCCCTTCACGTCGGCCCGACTGCTCACCAAGGGCAAGTATGAATTCAAGTACGGCAGGGTGGAAGTACGCGCGAAGGTGCCCGCGGGCGTCGGCACCTGGCCGGCCATCTGGATGATGGGCGGCGACTTCGGCACCGTCGGCTGGCCAGCCTGCGGGGAGGCCGACATCATGGAACACCGCGGCTCCGACCTCAACCGCATCGTAGCGGCCCTTCATTATCCAGGCAAATCGGGCGGCAATGCCGTGGTAGGGCGCACCCTCATCCAAAATGCCACCACGGAGTTCCATCTCTACCGCTTCGACTGGATGGCCAGCAGCCTGCAGTTCTATGTCGACGGGCAGCTTTTCCACACGGTGGCCAACAGCCCATCCATCCCGTACAACAAAGACTTCTTTATCCTCTTGAACCTGGCCATGGGTGGTAATTTTGGAGGTCCTGTGGATCCCAATCTGAACAGTGCCATCTATGAGATCGATTACGTCCGGGTCTACCGCTGACGGCTTCTAGTGGAATCCAGAAAGCAAAGGGACGGCCCTAGGTGGAGGTCGCCCTTTTTTTCAAATGTACCGGATGTCTTGCCCCTTCAGAGCGAGATCCCTCCTTTCCGATCCCGCAGGGTGAGGTTGCCGAATTCGGTACTGGCGCGGCATGCCTTTGATAGGCATCTTTGAAGAGGGCTTCCAGGTCGTCAGTTCCCATGCACGTATACAGGGTGCAATTTCTGTGCTGTTTCTATCATGAGACACGCGGGTTCGAACGGCGTTGCATGGAGATCAGATGCTGTTTCCAGTTGCGGCCGTCTTCTCCCGGGATTTATCCGTATGTTAGGACTTTAAACCCATCCCATGGTCAAGCAGCTTCTGGAGAACCGCCCTGCCCGCGTCTTCACCATCATCTCCGCATTCTTTGTGGCCAACGCACTCATCGCCGAGTGCATCGGCGGCAAGATCTTCTCGCTAGAGGCTTTGCTGGGCATCGATCCGGTCAACATGACGATCATGGGTGAGACGGGACTTTCGTTCTCACTCACCTGCGGTGTGCTGCTATGGCCATTGGAGTTTATCGTGACCGACATTGTCAACGAATACTACGGTCCCCGCGCTGTGAAGCGCATCTCCTACACGGCTGTCGCCCTCATTGGATACGCCTTTGTGATGTTCTACTTCGCCATGGGCACCACGCCGCCCGACTGGTGGGTGGCCTCCAAGCAGGACCAGGGCATCCCCGACATGCAGCGCGCCTTCTCCGCCATCTTCGGACAGGGCATGTGGATCATCTTCGGAAGCCTCACGGCCTTCCTCATCGGCCAGATCGTGGACGTCTTCGTCTTCCACCGCATCAAGCGTGTCACGGGCGACAAGTGGATCTGGCTGCGGGCCACGGGCTCGACGCTGGTCTCGCAGTTCATCGACAGCTTCGTGGTCCTCTTCATCGCCTTCAAGATCGGCAATGGGTGGAGCTGGCAGAAGGTGCTGGCCATCTGCCTCGTCAACTACACCTATAAGTTCACCATGGCCTTCCTGCTGACCCCCGTGATCTACCTGGCCGAGAACCGCATCGACGCCTATCTGGGCCACGAGACGGCCCGGCGCATGAAGAAGGCCGCTATGGGGCAGGATGAGGTGCCGGCCACGAACATTCCCGCCGCGGGGTAGTGTCTGCATAGGCCCCCTAGCCGTGCAGGATCCTGTCAAGCACCATCACACCTGCCAGTCCGGTCAGCGCCACCAGGGTCTCCATGACGGTCCATGTCCGCAGCGTGTCGCGCAGGCTGGTACCGAAATATTCCTTAAAAAGCCAGAAGCCTGAGTCGTTGACATGTGAGAGGACCATGCTGCCCGCTCCGATGGCGAGAACCATCATATCGGGGTCGGTGCCAGAAGCCTGCAGGATGGGTAGGATGAGGCCCGCCGTGGTGATGCCTGCCACCGTGGAGGAGCCAGTGGCAATGCGGAGGAGAGCCGCCACCGACCATCCGGCTACGAGCGGGGGGATGCCAGACTCGCTGAACATGGCGAACAGCGTTTCGCCCAGCTGCAACTGCACCAGCACCTCTTTCAGCGCACCCGCGCCGGCAAAGGTGAAGACTAGGGGTGCGATATCCTTCGCCCCTTCGTGCAGCCATTGCTGCATCTCACTCCATCGATGACCGTTCCGCAGGCCCAGCCAGGCGGTGGCGGCCAGTACTGAAAGCATCAGTGCCACCACCGGTTCACCTGTCACATCGATGGTGCGGGCAAGGGTGGGATAGGAGACCAGGCGGTTGCCCATGAGGGATTTGAGTCCAATCAGGAACACCGGTAGCAACATCAGGGAAAAGGCCGCCGCGGCCGACGGCTTACGCTCCGGCAGGGTCTGGGGTGCCAGGTTCATGGGTTGGGCGTCGACCCTCGACGCATAGCGGCCGAAGAGCAGTCCCGACACCAGCATCGCGGGGATCGAGACCACGATGCCCCAGCCGAGCGTACGCCCCATGTCGGCCCCCGGCAGATGGGTCACCAGGTAATAGGAGGAGGGGTGGGGCGGGAGGTATCCCTGGGCGATGGACAGTGATGCCAGCAGCGGTATCCCGATGGAGAGGGGGTGCAGGCGATGGATTCGAGCGACGGAGAGCGCGATGGGTACCAGCAGAAAGAAGCCTACGGCGAAGAAAAGGGGGATGCCCACGAGGAAGCCCGTCAGGAGGAATGCCAGTGGAAGTCGTCGCGTACCCAATCTCGACACGATGGATTCTGCCAGGACGCTCGTGGCGCCTGTCCGTGCGGCGATGCCTCCAAGCCAGGCTCCCGTCAATATGATGGGCACGATCGAGCCGAGCGTCGAGCCCATGCCCTTCTGTACGGCATTCATGGTGGAAGCGGCATCCAGTCCGCATGTCAGGGCCAGGCAGACCGATACTAGCAGAAAAGCCAGGAAGGTCGGAAGCCTGACAACGGAGATCAGCCAGACAAGCGCGATCAGCGTCAGGCTAATAAGCGGGAGGGTGGACATGTTCTGCTATAGCCAACGAATATACGGGGATGCCCGTATCACCGGGCAGTGAGCCATAGTGGAGCACGAGAGGGGAAGCGCTTCAGGAGATGCGGACTACATAGGCATGCCGGCTGCGGATGCGGTCGGGGTTGAAAGGGGGGAGTGAGAGTTCCGTGTCGCCGCCCTTCTGAGACTGCCCCAGCGGCTGGCCAGTCTCCAGCAGCACCGCTCGGCGGCCTTTCATGTCGAAGTCGCGCAGGGTTATTTTTCCACCTTTGCCCCATGACGGCAGGATGGCATATACGGTGTCTCCTTTTTGGGTGAAGAAGACCTCTTTCACGGCCTGGCCCGGGTCGGGGTCGACGGTCTGTTTGAGGATGAAATCGCCTCCGAGGTAGGACAGCTTTTTTTCTTTCTTATAGGTAGCGCCATCGGTGTGGCGGCCGGCCGACCATTGCACAGGCCTATCATACTTACGAGATCCATAGATCGCCTCGCCGTTGATCCGGAGCCAGTCGCCGATCTGCAGCAGCCGCTCTTGCATCACAGGGGGTATCTTCCCATGGCCGTCGGGGCCGATGTCGAGCAGGAGGTTGCCACCATGGCTGACGATGTCGACGAGCATGAGAATGAGGGTCTGCGCAGTATTGTAGTCTTCAATGTCTTCATTGCGGTTGTAGCCGAAGGAATAGCCGATGCCCCTGCATTCCTCCCAGGGGCGTTCCAGGGCCCCGACACCGTCGTATTCGGTGGAGATAAAGTTGCCTAGATAGGGTCCTTTGAGCTTGTCGATGTCACTCCCCCAGCGGCCGTTGATGGCTACCCTGTCTTTGACGGGGCTCTCGTTGTAGAGCCAGGAGACGAACTCCTTGCTCCGCCAGGTAGCGCTGGAATGTTCCCACTGCCCGTCTGTCCAGAAGACCCAGGGCTTATAGGTTTCGATGAGCTCTTTCATCTGTGGCAGCATATGCGTCAACACGTAGGCTGACTTATCCTGTTGCGCATAGAGTGGGTTGTACCATTCGTACAACGAGTAGTACATCCCGAATTTCACCTGGGTTTTATCGACTTCACGTTTCAATGCGCCCAGCAGGTCGCGTTTGGGCCCTGCCGTCTGACTGCTCCAGGGAAATCCCCAGCTGCGGTCGGCCTCTTTGGAGGGCCACAGGGTGAAGCCATCATGGTGCTTGGAAGTGATCACCATATACCTGGCGCCGGCCTCTTCAAAGAGCCTGGCCCATTGGGTAGGGTCGAAGTCGTCGGCTTTGAAATCCTTTCCGAACTCATAGTAGCTGCGGTCACTGCCGTATACATCGGCGTGGTGCTGCCAGATTTCCTTGGCATGAGGCTGTACGTTTCCGTATGTCTTCTTCTCTTTGAGCCATCGCTGGTACCATTCTGCATAACTGCCTTTGGGAGCCCATGCCGGGACCGAATAGGGGCCCCAGTGGATGAAGATGCCGAACTTGGCATCTTCGAACCAGACGGGCACGGGGCGTTTGTCCAGAGAGACAAAGCTGGTGTCGTACGGACCTTTGGAGGCTAAGATGCCTTGGATGCTGGTATCTGAAGATGTTTGGTGCTGGGGCCTGGCCGGCAGGAGGCGGTCCTTTTGAACATATAGAGCAGCTCCACTTGCCACGGCTGCCATCGCCAAGAGGATGTATGTGATAGGTTTCATGTCAGCAGTGGAGATTCATTGCTCATGTTGCAGGGGATGCTTCATTTCCCTTTTGAATTACAGCTGGCAGAGATGGCAAGCCATGATGCTGATGGAAGCCACCTCGTTAGATGTGGTATGCACGATACCATTCTACGAAGCGACGGACGCCTTCTTGTATGGGTGTAGCTGGGCGAAATCCGACATATTCCTCCAGGGCTCTGGTGTCGGCATGGGTTTCCGGAACATCTCCGGCCTGCATGTCCATAAACTGCATGTCGGCTTTGACCCCCAACGCATCCTCGAGGGCCTGGATATACTCCATCAGAGGCACGGGGGCAGCGTTGCCGATGTTGAATATCCGGTATGGGGCACTGGAGCTGGAGCTAGTGGGATGGGAGGGATTCCAGTCCGGATCGGGGCCAACGGGCTTCACCACAAGCCTGCGTATGCTTTCGACTATGTCTCCGACATAGGTGAAGTCACGCAACATCCGGCCATGGTTATAGACTTTGATCGGCTGACCCTGTAGCATGGCTTTGGTGAAAAGGAACAATGCCATATCGGGTCTTCCCCAGGGGCCATAGACAGTGAAGAATCGAAGGCCGCTGGTAGGGATGCCAAAGAGATGACTGTAGGAGTGAGCCATGAGCTCGTTGGCTCTTTTGGTGGCGGCGTATAAAGCCATCGGGTGGTCTACGGGTCTGCGCTCGTCGAAGGGCATGTTCTTATTCAAGCCATATACGCTGGAAGTACTGGCATAGACAAGGTGTTTGACCTCGGAGTGGCGACATCCTTCAAGGATGCTGAGGAAGCCATCGATGTTGCTATGAGTATAGTCCCGGGGTTTTTCGAGGCTATGTCTTACGCCTGCCTGTGCGGCTAGGTTGACGACATAGTCGAATCGCTCCTCCTGCATGAAGGATACAATAAAGTCGTGATCTGCCAAGTCTGCTTTTAAGAAACGATAGCCCGGGTGACTGCTGCTGGACAGTATCTGGCGGTCGATCATGCCAGCCGAATCGATGCCGTGGGTACGAAGACGGGCATGCTTTAACATCACGTCGTAGTATGTGTTGAGCGCGTCAATGCCGACTAGCTCATGACCATCTGAAAGCAGTATTTCTGCGAGATGGTAGCCAATAAACCCAGCAGTGCCGGTGACGAGGATCTTCATTTTTTTTACCTGCCAGTCCTAGGTAGTAAAAAGGCAAGGTGGGTAGACTGCGCAGCAGTTTGTTTATTCGCTAAGATAAAACCATGACTGGTATAAATCAAAGCCTGAGATTTAGTTGGTACGGATAAACTTGCTATGGTTGTAATTTCAAAACGGAGAGAGTACATTTGATGTCCTCGATTTGTATCTTTTGTGTTGAGCGCATGACTGCGTAAACGTCTACAATGTGCGGATTCTTAGGCTATATTGGCCCAGAAAACATTGATGAGACAGCCTTCCGCGAGACACTCCAGCTGAGTCGTCATCGCGGGCCAGACTCCTGTGGTGTGCACCGCAGAGATACGCATCTTTTTGGCTTTAATAGACTCTCCATTCAGGATCTCAGTGAGACCGGAAACCAGCCAATGGTTAGCAGGGATGGGCAACAAGTGCTGCTGTTCAATGGGGAGGTATATAACCATAGCCGGCTGCGGCAGAAGTTTGCGGTCAGCCACTGCAAAGGCCATGGAGATACCGAGACCCTCTTTCACCTATTCCATCAACAGGACTTTACCTCTATCATCCCCGAGTTAGATGGCATGTTTGCCATTTGCTGGGTTGACTATAGCCGCGGCCAGGCCTGGCTGGCACGTGATATGGCTGGAATCAAGCCTCTGTATTATCACCCGGGCCGCCCCTTGGTTTTCGGCTCTCAGCTTAATCAGCTCCTACATCTTCCTGCTGGAGTAAACCGAGGCCTATCACCCCGAAACATCACCGACTATCTTGCGCTCGGCTATATGCTGGCGCCAGATACGATCTTCGAAGGCATCCGCCAGGTGATGCCAGGCGAGATGGTATGCCTGGATATCGCCACTGGACTTGTTATCCAACAAAAGCGATACTATATTTATCAAAGAGATGCCGGTGCAGGCCCCGACTGTGAGCATGCTCTGCTGAAAGCACACATCAATGCGTCTATCATAGACCAGCTGGTGGCCGATGTGCCTGTAGCCGCATTCATGAGTGGTGGCGTCGACAGCCCAGTCATCAACGCCTTTGCCAAGCATCACAAGCCAGACCTCCGCGGCTATACCTTCCGAAATAGATATGATGTATCGCTGGATGAGTCGTCTGTAGCAAATGCCCTCTCCCGCATCATCCAGCTAGACTATTTGAACATTGACTATACCGAATCAGACATAAGGCAAGCAGTCGATGACCATTTTCGGTACATGAGTGAGCCCTGTGGGGATTTCTCCACCATTCCCACATTTTTCATCTGCCGTGCTGCCCGGCAAGGTGCGACCGTAATGCTGTCAGGCGATGGGGGTGATGAACTTTTCTTCGGCTATAACCGACATCTGGCTTTCTTTCGGGATGGCTGGATGTTTCACGCACCGCGGGTGCTCCGAAAAGGTTTTTCCGCTGCACGAAAGGCACTGGGAGGTCCGCGTGCCTCGAACACCATATTATATCTATCCAATCCTGCGGAAGCCTACCGGGAAACGCAGATGTCCATTCACCCAGCAGCGTTGGATCGATTGCTTGGGCGCCATGACTTTTCTGCTGCATGCAATGAAGTGTTTGGTATTGGTAACACATCTGGCGATGAGAATCTCTCCAGCATCGTCACCCGTGCTGACTATTACGGCTATCTGCAGATGGTACTCCGCAAGGTTGATATGATGAGCATGGCCAGCTCTGTTGAAGTAAGGGTCCCTTATCTGAGCCGGGATATCATTGACCTGTCAAAGACCTACCTTCCGACAATTCAGAAGGAAACCGACCTCAAGCGCCCCCTTAAACAGATCTTCCGCTCCTGCTATCCGGGAGGAGAGTCTTTCCGGCGAAAGATTGGGTTCACGCTGCCGATGCGGCATCTGCTGCGTGGTCTACTCAAAGAAGATGTCGTTACGACTACATGTCAGATGCCATTCTTTGGTGCTACATTCATCGACGCCCAAGAAGTCACTGCCTTTGTAAAAGGGTACTTTTCCCATCAGCATCATTCCCACCAGGCGGTCTGGCATCTGTATGCCTGGCAGAAATGTGCCCTGGCTAATCAATGGGTCAGCTAATGGATATCTCTGTCGTCATACCGGTCTACAATGCAGCTGCGCTGATTGAAGAGTGCATCCAGAGTATGTTGGGGCAGGATTTTCAAGGTCGCTTCGAGGTCATAGCCGTGGACGACTGCTCTACTGATGAATCCCCCCGTATCCTTACCCACCTGGCGGATGCTGCAGGCGGACGGCTGCGCATATTCAAAACACCTGTCAATGGCGGATATCCTGCCGCTATGAACTTGGGCATCCAGGCGGCACATGGGAAATATATTGCACGTCAGGACTCCGACGATCGTTCGCATCCATCTCGCTTGTCTCTGCAATTTGAAATGCATGAGGCACATCCGGAAGTAGCCTTCGTCAGCTGCATGAGATACTGGCTGACGGTGCACGGAAAGCCCTTCCATGCACCGCTGCGTCCTGATAGTGCATATCTCTTGGAAACCTGGCAAGACTTAGTCGGGAATTGGCGCACATTCACAGATCCTGCCTGCATGTTCCTCCGGGAACGGTCACTCCGAGTGGGTGGTTATAATACCTATCTCCGGACGGGGATGGATGTTGACCATTGGCTTCGGCTGATGGAACTGACCGCGGCGCCTTGTCTGAACATCAACAAACCTCTCTACGGCCGCCGACTCATCCCCAACTCGCTGATTTACCAGCCACGTACCACCTATTCCAATGCCATCCCGCGCGCCTTCGCGCAATACCGCGTCGAAAACAAGCTGCCATTAGACGCAGAGCCAACCCAAGTCTGGATGGAGGCTGTCCGTCAGCAGGTGCCTGCCACCGCCGGTGAATTCAAGAGAGTAAGACTGGTCATGGATACGGCGTTGGTGAACCTGCAGATGGGAGATCTGCGCGGGTTTGTAGATTTTTTCCAAGTAGCCTTGTCCCGAAACCCTCTCTCCGCACTGCGTTTCCTGGCAGGCAACCTTCTCCGGGGCCGGCTTTCTGATCGGTTGCCCGGCATCCCAGATGTACAGATGACTCCTCTAGCATAATGATGAAAGAGCCCGTCACCTAATAGAAACCATTTCTTATCAATCCACCTAAACTGCTGATCCCTCCTCGTCCAACATTTCATCCTCCGATCAAGCAAGTATGACGACCCGGCACAAGATTTTGATTGTATCTAGAAAAATGCAGCTGCGGGCCAAGCTCAACTCTGTCGAGTTTTTTTTCCACCTGCTGGATCCTGCATTTCAAAAGTATAATGGAAAGAAGATTTGGCTTCCCAATCGGATGGCTGCCTTCCTGAAGCGCGTATCCAACGGGCGCCGGTACAAAGACCTGATTATCCCTTATACCAGTGCTTCCGTGCAAGAAGAGTTGTGGGGTATCCTGGCCGCCATCCGTCAACGTCCAGACGTGGTGGTATATCCTTATGCCGACTTCAACTACTATCTTTTTTCCTTCCTGCGGCGATGGCTGCGGTGCAAAGTGGTTCTTTATAGCTACTTCAGTGTCGAGGAACTGCAATATCGGTTTCACCACTTAGCACATTTCCGCCGGTCAGACCTGATCCTCGTGACTTCACAGGAGGTGCGGGATTTCCTGCGAGGCCATTTTGCCAAGAAAGGCCCACGGATAGAGATCTTGCCGCTGGGTACGAACACGGATTATTTCAGGCCCATCCCCAAAAAAGCTGGTCCTGAGAAGCGTATTCTGGTGGCCGGGGCTAATAGAAGAGATCATGCTGTCACGCAGGCGCTGATCACCCATTTTGGAAAGCATCACCCTGAAGTTTACTTTGAGATTGTAGGGAACCTTACCATCCGCACCTTTGCTGAATCACAACACAATGTCGTCTTCCATGGATATCTCGACGACGAGGCTATGATGGCTGCATATGCCCGCTGCGAGATAGGCATCCTGCCTCTGGTCCATGCCGCCAGCAGCAATTCACTGAACGAGTACATCTCCTGCTGCTTGCCATTTGTATATAGCCGCTTCTCCGGAATGTCTGAACTGGAACTGGAACGCTTTGGCTTGCCGGTAGCGCCTGGTGACACGGCAGCCTTTATTGAAGCCGTCGAAAGGCTCTATTTTGATGACGCACTCATCGAACGCTTCAAAGCACATTGCCTGGAGGAGCGGGGAAAGCTATCTTGGACGCCGAAGGTCCAGGCGTTTTGGGATATGGTGGATACACTCTGAGCGCCGTGGCCACTACCTCGCTGTCACGCGGTGGCTGCCTTTTCGTAACTTTCATCAAACTACGTAGTATGGGCCCAAAACCTGCTCTTTTCTTGATTACCATCCTGGCGATGGCCTCCTGCCGCCCTGGTAGCGATGCTGGCAAGCCAACCCTTGCCACCTACTTCAAGCCTGTCGCCAGTCCGCCCCTGTCGGGCGGTGTTCAGCTGATTCCCATAGAAACGCCCAAAGGGGCATTCCGCGTATGGACCAAGCGCTTCGGCAACCATCCCAAGGTGAAGCTGCTGCTCCTGAACGGAGGCCCCGGCGCCACGCATGAATATTTCGAATGCTTCGAGAGCTTCCTGCCCGCCGAGGGCATCGAGTTCATCTACTACGACCAGCTCGGCTGTGGCCATTCCGATAACCCTGGCGACACTTCCCTCTGGGACCTCCCCCGTTACGTGGAAGAGGTTGAACAGGTTCGGACCGCACTGGGCCTCGACAGTTCCAACTTCTTCCTCCTCGGCCACTCCTGGGGCGGCATCCTCGCCATGGAGTACGCCCTGAAATACCAGCGCCACCTCAAGGGGCTCGTCATCTCCAACATGATGTCGAGCTGTCCCGATTACGGCCGTTATGCCGACGAAGTGCTGGCCCGACAGATGGACCCGGCCATACTCGATACGATCCGCCGCATCGAGGCAGCCGAAGATTTCTCGAATCCCAAGTATATGCAGTTGCTCATGCCCAACTTCTATGCGAAACATATCCTGCGGATGCCGCTGGAGGCATGGCCAGAGCCCGTCAACCGGTCATTCGCGAAGATGAACCAGTCTCTATACATCACCATGCAGGGGCCTAGCGAGTTCGGCATCGCGGGAAAACTCACCCGTTGGGATCGGAAGTCCGATCTTAAGACCCTCACCGTTCCCACCTTGATCATCGGCGCGACGCACGACACGATGGACCCCGCTCATATGGAATGGATGTCGAAGGAGGTTCGGAACGGACGCTTCCTGCTTTGTCCGAATGGTGGGCATATGTGCATGTGGGACGACCAGGCCGTTTACATGAAAGGGCTGATATCTTTTTTACAACCCTTTAAAAGATGAGGGCATGCTGTGAATTATCTTTTGCAGCGGCAAGCCGACAGACAGCTATCCCTAGCTTCACGTCATGAAATGGCACCGCCTTGACCCACGGCAAGCCCTGCTATCAGCAGGGGGTATGGCCAATAGGCTCTCAGTAGCAGAAGTGCGGGACCGGCTCTCGCAGGCCGGCCCCAACGTTATAACTGGGAAGCGCCGGGCCCTCCCTGGAAGATCTGCCTGCGTCAGTGGTCAAATTTCATGGTCTGGGTGCTGACGGCTGTCATCGGCTGAAAACAGCGCTGAAGGTAGATTTGAGACACATCGATATTCGTTTAAAAGAACTTCCATCACCGCGCTGTCAGCCGCCCATGCCCGATGGCTTGAATTTTACCGCGAAGAGATTGGCATCCTCGAGAAGAGGCTCCAGAAGCGCTGCCCTCCAATGGGGCCACAGAGCCATGCAGCCGACATCAAATATTTCCAAAATCAGTGCATCCTTCAACGCAACTACATCGAAGAACTACACTATGCCATCCGGAAACATGCCTCCCGCTTCCGGCATGCCGAAACGGTCAATGATGGCAGATGGGGTACATCTGCTGACAACGGCCATGCCTCGTTGAGGGAGCGCTACTTCGACATCGAACGGCAGGTGAATGCCCATCGGCATGCCTTCTATCGGTTCCTTAGCCAAGGCGCCTAGGCCGCGGGAGGGGGCAGATGGCCGGAAAACGACTTACTTTTACGTCCCAAACCTCGCTCATGGACACCAAGCATACCACGCCTTCCGGCATCGAGGTAAAGCCCTGTTACTTTAGGGAAGATGTGGCAGCCACCCCCGACGAGCGGCCGGGTGCATTCCCCTTCACCCGTGGCGTGCAGGCCGACATGTACCGTGGGCGCCTTTGGACCATGCGGCAATATGCCGGCTTCTCTACTGCGGAAGAGAGCAACCGACGCTACCACTACCTCCTCTCCCAAGGCGTCATGGGGCTTAGTGTGGCCTTTGATTTGCCGACACAAATAGGATATGACAGCGACCACCCGCTCGCTGAAGGGGAAGTAGGCAAAGTCGGAGTAGCCATCGACAGCCTGCAAGACATGCAACGGCTCTTCGACGGCATCTCCCTGGAGAAAGTCACCACGTCGATGACCATCAACGCGACCGCCCATATCTTGCTGGCACTCTATGTCGCGCTGGCGAAGCAGCAAGGGGCCGACCTGGCAAAGGTATCCGGGACCATCCAGAACGACATCCTCAAAGAATACGCCGCCCGCGGCACCTATATCTATCCCCCTCGCCCTTCGATGCGCATCATCACTGATGTCTTCGAATGGTGCAGCCGGGAGCTTCCCAAATGGAACACCATCTCAATCTCTGGCTACCATATCCGGGAGGCCGGCAGTACTGCTGTCCAGGAGCTGGCCTTCACCCTCGCCAATGGCAAAGCCTATGTGCAGGCAGCCCTGGAAAAGGGGCTCGATATCAACGTCTTCGGCCGGCGCCTTTCCTTTTTCTTCAATGCGCATAACCATCTCTTCGAAGAGGTCGCCAAGTTCCGGGCGGCCCGCCGTCTATGGGCAGGCATCATGCGCGACCTGGGGGCCACAGACCCACGGGCCCTCATGATGCGGTTCCATGGCCAGACGGGTGGCAGCACCCTCACCGCACAGCAGCCGCTCAACAACATCGCCCGCGTGACGCTGCAGGCGCTGTCGGCTGTCCTGGGTGGCACACAGTCGCTGCACACCAACGGTTATGATGAGGCACTGAGCCTGCCGACGGAAGAAGCCGCCCGCATTGCCCTCCGCACGCAGCAGATCATCGCACATGAGAGCGGCGTGCCCGACACCGTCGACCCCTTGGCAGGCTCCTACTATGTGGAATCCCTTACCGATGAGATGGCCTCCCGTGCGTCAGCCCTCATCACCCAGATCGATGCCATGGGCGGGGCGGTAGCCGCCGTCGAGCAGGGGTTCGTACAGGACCAGATCGCGCGGAGCGCTTACGAGGCTCAGCGAGCGGTCGAAAGTGGCCAAAGCATCATCGTTGGCGTCAACCGATACCGCCTGGACGATGAGCCCCGCATCCCCGGAATGCATATCGATGATGCAATCCGTGCCATGCAGGCTGCACGACTGGCAACTCTCCGACAGGAGCGCGATGCGGCTAAGGTGGCCGCCTGCCTGCAATCCCTTCAGGAAGCCGCGTCCGGCACAGCCAACCTCATCCCTACTGTCATCGAAGCAGTAGAGAATAGCTGTACACTGGGGGAGATATCTGATATCTTAAGGGCTGTCTATGGAGAGCAAGGGTAGGAGCAGGCTACGGGCGGCGCCGGTGCCTGTAGCTAACACATGTATCAGAGTAATTTCTTAGCCTCCTTGCGAAGCGCTTCCAGCACGACCGTATGCAATAAGGCATTTGGGTTGGCTTTGATCAGTTCTGCGATGGCTTTGCAAAGGTCCTTGCCCTGAGCATTGTCCGGCAGGATGCCGAGTAGCTGGTTCAGGGTGAAGAGGTTTTGCTCCCGAAGCTTAGAGACCGACTGCCAGGCGATGTCTGACACATAAATCTGCTGCGTCAGGTTGTGGTCTGCCTCGTTCCGGATCTGCTCGCAGAGGAGGGCACCATACTGCCGCGCATCGAGATCACCGGCGGGCATACGCATTAACAGAGCTGGCAGCGAAATGCGCTCCGCCAACAGCACCAGCCGCTCATAGGCTTGCAACTGGAGCAGGGTGAAGTCTTTAGGGGCAGAGGCTTCCCCCATCGGCGGCCGGGCCGACTTGCGGAAAGGCAGCCCTCCCCGCTCGCGGCACCAATAGAAGAGATAGAGTCCGACGACAGCCACGACACTCGCAGTGCCGGCATATAAAATGATGTCTTCTCTGGACATGGTCGAGTGGTGATGCGAAAATAGTATTTGCGCCCCGACTTCCTCACAGTCCTCTTCTGTTGTACCTTTACAAGGTTATGAATATATCCACCATCCCAGCAACGGCCACCGTGCAATTCACGGCAGGTACCGTGGCAGAATTGAAACGAATCATGTCGCAGCCCGGCTTCGACCCATCCCATCGTCTGCGGATTGGTGTCAAGGGAGGCGGTTGTGCGGGCCTCAGTTATATCCTCTCCTTTGAGGCACCCCTGCCCGATGATGAGGAACATGTCATCGAAGGCATCCCCTGCGTCATTCAACCTGCACAGGCCCTCTACCTGCATGGTATGGAGGTCGACTGGGGCACCGGGCTCGATGCCCGCGGATTTGTCTTCCGCAACCCCAATGCGTCAGCCACCTGCGGCTGTGGCAGCTCCTTCGCCGTATAGCCTGGGCAATGCCTACGCGCGGGAGACGAGCACGGCCTGTGTTGAAATAAATTGGTGAAATATATCTAACAAAAGCCCCGGATAGCTCCGGGGCTTTTGTAGGTTGGTCTGGTTGGGTTTTATTGGCCAGACATGCCGGTGAGGGGCTTCTTACGGGCCAGGTCGATCAGGACGGGCGCTGCCACATAGATCGAAGAGTAGGTACCTGTGACCACACCGATCAGCATCGCGAAGGCAAAGCCGCGCGTGACCTCACCGCCGAAGATGAAGAGGATCAGGATGGTGAGAAATACGGTGAGGGAGGTCATGATGGTGCGGGAGAGGGTCTCGTTGATGGAACGGTTGATGATGGTGCCTTTGTCGGCCCCTTTCATCAGGTGGGCATTCTCCCGGATCCGGTCGAATACGATCACCGTGTCGTTCATCGAGAAGCCGATGACCGTGAGGACGGCGGCGATGAAATGCTGGTCGATCTCCAGCGGGAAGGGCACTGCGTGCTTGAGAAAGGAGAAAACGGCCAGCGTCACCAGCACGTCGTGCAGCAAGGCGAAGATCGTACCCATCGAATACCGCCAGTCGCGGAACCGGAGGAAGATATAAATGAAGATGGCGACCAGCGCGAAGACCGTGGCTTTTACGGCTCCCTTCTTCAAGTCGTCGGAGATGGAAGGCAGCACGGTCTGCGAGCTCTGGATATGGTTGCGCTTGAACTCATAATATGTCGTGTTGGGGGGCAGCCTGCCTTTGAGTGCCTCGTACATGCGGGTCTCCACGACAGAGTCGGCCGTCTTGCTCTGGTCATCGATTAGGAAGGAGGTCGTGATGTTGAGGGTGCGGTTGTCGCCCACGGTCTTGATAATGGGGTTTTCGCCGAAGGCTTGCTTGAGGGTGGAGGAGACTTGCTCCGTCTTCATCGTATTGTCGAAGCGAACGGTATAGCTGCGGCCACCTTTGTATTCGACGCCCTGGTCGAAGCCGTTGAAGAGGGCGCCGACGCCAGCTGCCAACACCACCAGCGAGATGGCGTATGCCAGTTTTCTGTATTCGATGAAGCGGAAGTTGGCGTTGCTCAGGATGCTGCTGCTGATGCGGGAGAAGTATTCGAAGTGCCGCTGCTTGTTGGTCCAGAAGTCACTGATCAGACGGGATACCAGAATGCCGCAGAACAGAGACAGCAGGATTCCAAGAATCTGTGTGGTGGCGAAGCCAAGGATCGGTCCGAGCCCGAAGTAGAATAGGATCAGCGCCGTGATGAGCGTGGTGATATGTGAATCGAGTACGGGTGGGAGGGAGCGCTTATAGCCGTCCTGCACGGCGAGGAGGTAGCTCTTACCTTTGCGCAATTCGTCTTTAATGCGTTCGAAGATAATGACGTTCGTGTCGACGGCCATGCCGATGGTCAGCACAAGGCCGGCGATGCCGGGCGCTGTGAGCGTGGCCCCCAGGGCGCTGAGGATGCCTACAGTGAACAGTAGGTTTAAGATCAGTGCGATGTTTGCCACCCAGCCGGCGCTGTTGTAGTAGATCAGCATCAGTCCGAAGATGACAAGGAAGGAGATGAGGAACGACAGCGCACCCCCTTTCACGGCGGCGGCGCCTAGGGTGGGACCTACGACTTGTTCCTGGACGATGCGGGCGGGAGCCGGCAGCTTACCTGACTGCAGGATGTTGGCGAGGTCCTGAGCCTCTTCCACAGTAAAGTTTCCGCTGATTTCTGAATTTCCGCCGGTGATCGGGTTGATGACGTTGGGTGCTGAGTATACGATATTGTCGAGCACGACGGCGATGGGTTTCCCAACATTTTCGGTGGTCAGGTCGGCCCAGATGCGTTCACCCTGCTTGGTCATGAGCATCTTGATGGCAGGTCTTCCCCGGTCGTCGTAGTCTTGCGTAGCCTGCTGCACGCCGTCGCCTTCCAGCCGGGCCTTTTCGGCCCCCTCCGGAAATTTGAGGGCATAGACCGGCAGGACGTCGCTCTTCACGCCTTTGTCACTCTTCTCGGCTACTCCATAGGCAATCACCAAGTTAGAGGGCAGCTGGCTTTTGACGTTTTCTATTTGAAGGTATTCATTGAAGACGGAGGTGTCGGAAGACCGGATGTATCCGATGTTGGGGGCGAACTGTGTGCGGCCGTCGGCGTCTTGCTGGGGTGCCATCGGTTGAAAGACGCGGAACAGCGACTGCTGTGCGGCGGCGGTGGACTTACCCACCGTATCGGACTTGGGCTTGGTGCCTATGGCGAGCAGTTCATCGACGGTGGCGGTGCGGTTCGTATCTGTCGAGGCTGAGGTGGATGGCTTTGCGGCTGCACTGTCGGCGGCAGCGTCGGTCTTGACGCCGCTGTAGTAGTCACGCAGCGCCTGCTCCGCATCTGTCAAAGGCTTATCCAGCTCGCCGATGTTGTAGACTTCCAGAAACTGGAGGTTAGCCGTCGCCTGCAGGTATTTTCGGACACGCTCCGGGTCGTCTTTCACGCCGGGCAGTTCGACGGTGATGATGCCCTTGGTCTTATCGAGCTGCACGTTTGGCTGTGCTACGCCGAACTGGTCGATCCGTTTTTGCAGTACGTTGTAGGTATTGCTGATGGCCCCTTCCGCATAAGCACGGAGCTTTGTGATGACGTCGTTGTCGGAGTCGTTGATCTTGATGGTACGCTGTCCGCTGCCAGCATACACGGAGGCCAGTCGTGCCGTTGGGTTCTGCTCCTGGTAGGCAGCGGCAAAGAGGGTGATGAAGTCTGCATCGCTATTGGCCTTTCGCGAGAGGGCGGTGGCCAGGGCCTTATTAAGTCCAGGTTCTTTGGGGTTGTTGGAGAGCGAGCGGAGCAGGCCTTCCAACTCAACTTCCAGGGTCACGCTCATGCCACCTTGCAGGTCGAGACCCAGGTTCAACTCCTGTTCTTTAGCCTTCTGATAGGTGATGGCTCCCATGGTGCCATATGTGACGGTGGTCTCCCGGGTACTGTCGAGCAGCCGGCGTAGGCGCTTTTTGAATTCTGCCTCCTTCTGCTCGGTATCAGCTCCGGCGTAGGCAGCGTTGGTATAGGCGCGGGCTTTGTTCTCCATCTTGGACTCATGGTTTCTGACCACCCAAGTGAAATGGAGCTGGAATACCGATATCAGGATCAAAGCGATGGCGAAAAAGCGGATCAGTCCTTTAAATTGCATAAGATGGCTTGTTGATTCGTGGAATACCCTGAGGCGAGGCAGGCCTCGGTCTCCGTCGGAGCGGGCAAAGATATGTTTTTTAGCAAGTAACTGCATGCCTCTGGCAGGCAGGGTTTTGGACCTTCCCGCGTGACCAGAAACCTCCTTTTTCGCTCCTTTCTACATCTTGCATGCATCTGGGCGAAGGCGCTTACCCTTCGGCTCTGTCATGAGGGTTTCTCTGTATTTTCGTATACCAAATACGAATTTCTATATGCAACTCTCCTCCCGTCTCGACCTTTTCAATGAGCCAGAAACCCTTAAGATGGCCAAGCTTGGCCGCGAACTGCGAGCTCAGGGGGTGGATGTCATCGATCTCTCCCTGGGCGAACCCGATTTTGACACGCCCACCCATATCAAAGAATCCCTCAAGCGTGCAGTCGATGAGAACTGGAGTCACTACCCGCCAGTGGCGGGCTATCCCGAGCTCCGCGAGGCCGTCTGCCATAAGTTGAAGCGCGACAATGGCCTTGACTACAAGCCTGAGCATATTCTTGTCTCTGCCGGTGCCAAGCAGAGTCTTGCGAATGTGGTGATGGCGGTGGTCGACAAAGGCGATGAAGTGGTCATCCCCACTCCATACTGGGTTACCTATTCAGAAATCGTCAAGCTCTGCGAAGGCAATGTGGTGCTGGTGCGTACTTCAGTGGAGAGTGGTTATAAGGTCTCGCCGGAGCAGCTCGAGGCAGCCATCACACCTGCCACCCGCCTCTTCATGTTCTCTTCTCCCTGCAACCCCAGCGGTTCCGTCTACACTGCGGTAGAGCTGGAGGCCCTGGCCGCTGTCTTCCGGCGGCATCCGCAGATGTTCATCCTCTCCGACGAGATTTATGAATACATCCATTTCGTCGGGCAGCATGAGAGCATCGCACGGTTTGAAGACCTTCGCGACCGGGTGATTATCCTCAACGGCCTCTCCAAAGGATATGCCATGACTGGCTACCGACTGGGATGGATTGCTGCCCATCCGGCCATCGTGAAGGCCTGCGAGAAGTTGCAGGGGCAGTTCACGTCGGGCACCAATGCAGTGACACAACGCGGTGCTATCACGGCCCTGACGGGCGACATGACACCAACCTATGATATGAACAAGGAGTTTGGTCGCCGGCGGGCCCGCATCCTTGAGTTGCTCCACGCCATCCCAGGCGTACAGGTGGCCGCACCCGATGGTGCTTTCTATGTCTTCCCGGTCGTCAAGCATTTCTTTGGTACCTCCGACGGGGTCAATGAAATCCGGGATGCCGACGACCTGTGTATGTATCTGCTAAACAATGCCCACGTCTCCACCGTCACGGGACGTGCTTTTGGCGAGCCCGACTGCATCCGGCTTTCTTTCGCCAACAGCATGGGTAAGATAGAGGCAGCCCTGGAGCGCATCACCCGGGCGCTGTCAAAACTCCGGTGACAAGCACATGCGGTTACGACTCGGGGCATACTGCTTTTGCCATATCCTTCTGCTGGGGACTTCCCTGCAGGCGCAGTGGCAGGTGGGGGCGTCTTCGGCTTCCATCAGCCCGGCCCCCGGGGCCTTTATCGCAGGCCACACCCTGAACCGTCGTTTTACCGGCGTGCACGACGACCTTTTCGTCAAGGCCTTGGCCGTCTCCGATGGCCGCAGTTCTGTGGTGATCCTGACATTCGACTGCATTGGATTGCTCTATCCGCAGCTGCAGCAGATCCGGCAGTCTGTCGCCACCTGCATCCGCGATGACGCCTTCGACGCTTCCCGCATTGTGATGTCGAGTACCCACACCCATGCTGGGCCAGACGTCGTGGGCCTATGGGGTCCTGACCGGATGCAGTCCGGCGTCGACACCCACTATATGAAGAAGCTGGTGGCGACGGCTTCCGAACAGGTCTTGCGGGCCTGGGAAGCGCGGGTGCCAGCCCGGGCCGCTTATGCCGTCTCCACTCATGGCGAAGGGTGGGTGTACAACATTTCTCGTCCCGCGCAGCTCGACCAGTCACTGACGACGCTCCGTTTCTTGAACGCCCAGGGTCGTAGTCTGGCCACCCTTACCAACTTTGCCTGCCATCCCACCATCCTCGACGGCGCGGTCTTGGAGGTCAGCTCCGACTATATCGCCGGCTTCTATCAACACATGGACTCGCTTTTTGGCGGGGTAAACCTGTTCCTGCAAGGCGCCATCGGTGGCTGGGTGCAGCCGGAGCATGAGCCCAAGCAGTTGAGCCAGGCACTATTCCGTGGCCGCGGGCTGGCCGAGGCGGTGCGACAGGCGCTGGCAACGGCCCGCCCGCTTTCGGGCCGCGGCATTTTCTTTGCCAGCCAGCAGCTGCGCCTCCATGTCGAGAATCCCGGTTTCCGATTGCTGGCGCAGGCCGGTGTCATCCGCAGGGATATCGGAGACAGTGTCGAGACGGAGGTAGCAGTCTTCCGGGTGGGAGACGCCTGCTTTGCCACACATCCCGGCGAGAGCATCCCTGAGATGAGCCATCGCACCCGTGCGCTGTTGCCGAAGGAAGGGCCCAGCTTTGTCCTGGGGCTTGGTATGGATGCCTTGGGCTATATTCTTGACGTGGGTTTTTTCAGCGGGGATCCTCGTCCACCACACGCCGACTACCTCTGTAGCATGTCGGTCGGCCCTGCGACGGCCGAGGCGGTCATGAAGGCCATCGCCAGCCTGGCAGCACGCCTCCGCTAGGCCTGCAGGGCGCTTGCCTGTTCTCGCTGTGCCCGGCGACGCTCCTCGTCGGCCAGCCGGGCGATGCGCATCATGGAAAGCCCGGTAGCGAAGTCTATCGTAAAGTGTAGCGCCATTACCCATCCGAGGGAGCCTCCCCAGATGAAGATCATTGCCAGCAGGACGGACAACAGCAGGATTTTACCCATGGATGCCCAGCCTTGGTAGTAGTGTGCCAGGCTGAAGAGGAGGGCCGGCACGCCCATTGCCAGGAAGGGCCAGCCTTCCCTTCCGTTGAGGTCCGGCAGAAAATAGGTCACCATGAAACCCCGGTATATGACTTCTTCGAAGATGCCTGCGCTGGCGCACATGAGAATATAATATGGAAGTTCTCGAGGTTGCCTCGGCAGGAAAGGCGTTTTTCGTAGTAAGTCGCTCCGTTCGGCGGCGCCCCGCATCGTATGCCGCCATCCACGCCAAAGGTCTATCCCAAACAAGAACAGCAGGAGCAGGGTGAGTGGGACGACGATCCGCGGCTGGGCCGGCAGGAAGCCACGAAAGCCCATGGCCTCCCAGGGTCGTTGTTGCCATTGCCATGTGAGCAGTACGATGCTGGCAAAGGCTGACAGCGTGAGGCTGTTGGACAGATAGAAGCGCTTTCGGACGGGCTCGCTAAAGACGACGACGCGGATGGCCTTGCGACCCTGTAGGCTCGAGAGCAAGGGCATCGCCCATCCGAAGAAGATGACGACGAGGTGGTCTATGAGGCTTGGGAAGGATTCCATATGGATGGGCTCATGGGAAGGGAGGCATTTTCGCCGCCAGGTGCAGCAGCTCTTCGTGCAGGGCCAGCACCTGGGGCGTCAGCCGGCTGTCGTCTTCATTGACCAATATGCGATCGCACCGGGCCATCTTCTCTTGCTCATCCATCTGCCGTTGCATCCGGTTCAAGGCTTCTTCTCGGGTGACGCCGTCGCGCTGCAGCACCCGCCGGAGACGGGTCTCTTGGCTGGCCTGCACGCCGACGACAAGGTCAAGCTCCTGCTCGGAGCCACTCTCAAAAAGGAGGGCAGCTTCTTTTACGGCATATGGGGTGGTTTGCTGGCCCATCCAGTGCCGGGCGTCTGCCAGCGTGGCAGGATGGACCAATGCGTTGAGCCTGCGGATGCGTTCCGGGTCGTGAAAGACTTGTGATGCCAGCCAGCTGCGGTTTAGGTGTCCGTCTTGGTAGGCCTCCGTCCCAAAAGCTTGTTGAATGGCGGAGCGGATGCCGGCCTCTTCCTCCATGAGACGTTTTGCGGCCTGGTCGGCGTAATATATGGGTATGCCCAGGGCTTCGAAGATGCGCGCTGCGGTTGTCTTTCCGGAACCCATACCGCCCGTGAGACCCATTTTCAGCATCTTGGTTACTGATTGATTCGGTAGCCAGGGAGTTTTCTGCGTAGGACGGCAGGAATCATTTGGCTGGCGCGGGGGTGGCTTTGTTGATCTGCTGGCTCCACTCCATGCTGATGGCGCTCCGTTCTACCTTGACATATGAGCCGGGGCTTACTTCCATCATGAGGGTGGAATTGTCATCGTTCAGCTTCTGTACGACGCCATGGATGCCGGCGATGGTGACGATCCGGTCGCCTTTCTGCAAGCCATCTTGAAACGACTTGGCTTTTTTGGCTTTCTGGGCCTGCGGGCGTATCATGAAAAAATAGAAAACCAATACCATGCCGCCAAGCAGGATGAGCTGCATGGTGCCGGCGCCTTCGGCTTGCAGGAGGATGAGATGTGCGTTCATCGGAAGGGTTATTGTGTTATGGAATCTGTTAAGGGTTCAGTCTTCATTTTTTGCCGAGCACTTCGACGGTAAAGGTGAGTTGATGCATGCCTTCCGTCGTGTTGCTGTACACGTTCAGGGTCTTTAGGTTCGGCCCGGGACGGCCCCTGCTGTCGAAGGACGCTTTGATAGAGCCTTCGGTACCCGGTGCGATCGGTGCTGCCGGCTTTTCTGCGACGGTGCATCCACAGGAGGGCGAGACATTGCTTATGACCAGTGGGTGGTTGCCGGTGTTCTGGAATCGAAAACGCGCTTCAATGGTCTCCCCTTCCGTTACCTTGCCGAAGTCTAGGGTCGAGTCGATCCACCGTAAGCTCGTCTGGTGGGGTTGCTCCACCGTGTCGGCCTTTGACATGTCGGCAAGGGCAGGCGTCTGGGTATTCGGTCCACTGCCGCAGGCAATAACCGCCATCAGTAGGATTCCGCTAATTAGGAGGTGGCAGAAACGGGTCATCGGCATATGCGTTGGCATGCAATGTTGCGAAAGTATCAAAAGACGGTCACTTGCGGTATTCAACTTTGCGGAGGCGCCCTTCTGCCTCCATCTCTTTATGGATGCCGTCGAGGATGCCGTTGACAAATTGTCCGCTGTGGGCAGTGCTGTAGTCTTTTGCCAAATCAATGTATTCGTTGAGGGTCACTTTGGGAGGGATCGTCTCAAAGTATAGCAGTTCACAGAGCCCCATCCGCATGAGGACCATGTCGAGCAGGGCGATTCGGTCTGCGTCCCAGTTTTGAAGTTTACTGCCGATGACTTCCAGGCAGTGTGCTTTTTTCTCAAGGGTGGTCTTCAGCAGTTCCAGGCCGAAGTTTCGCTTTTCGTTGGAGATGACCTGTTCCAAATCCCAGCCAGCCGGGCGTTGCAGGAAGTGTACGACCATGGTCTGCATCATCTCGGCATCATCATCCCATACGAGGAACTGTTCTGAGAGGTGTTCGTCTATGCGTTCATCCGGCAGCAGGATGTTGTTGAAGATGTGCAAAAGGATGTCCCGTTCACTATTCTTGTCGCGCTTCGGGCTCGAGATATATGCTGCATACTCTGGCGTTGCGCACAGGGTCAGGTAGCATTTTTTTGTCAGTGCTATGTCGAGATGCGCCTGAAAATTACCCCGGATGGCCCACTGCTGAAAGGCAGGATCGAGGGTATAATGGGCCATCAGCTCATTGCCGCTCACCTTCACGTCCACCTGCAGGTCATCTTGGGAGGGGAGGTGTTTGGAGGCCCTTTTCAGGGCGTCCTTCTCGGCATATTTTGCGACTTCGGAGAGGAGAAAGAGGAGGTATGAAAACAACCGGGACGATTGTTCCAACTTTTTTGAAAGTTCTTCGTGGGCACGCGAGACGTCTGCCGGGCAGGCCCCCGCTTCAATAGCATAAAGCGTCTGCATGACTTTCACCCGGATATTCCTTCTGCTGATCAACTGGTAAAGAGCTTTAATACTACAAGATTACGTTGAAATTACCATCCTGCGCGGATGGCCTGCCGGGCTATGGATCTCATATCCCTTTCTCGGTGGGAGGCCGGGTCTGTGCAATATTGTCAGGCGGCGCTTCTCTGTCTGTCTGATTTGTCAGGCGCTCGGCGGGGCTTATGATCTCTAGGCCTGCCAAGATTTCCTGTTCGCGGGAATGGTATGGATTTCGATGTTTACTTGGAACTCGCATATTTTAATTAGTCATGTGAGCATGATATTGTTTCATCAAATCAATTATTAAAACAAAATTTTATGGCTAAGAAGTTGAGCATTACCCCATTACATGACCGGGTAATTGTAAAAGCTGCTCCCGCCGAGGAGAAGTCTGCCGGAGGAATCATCATCCCTGACACTGCCAAAGAGAAGCCCCAGCGAGGGACGGTCATGGCTGCAGGCCCCGGGAAAAAGGACGAGCCAATGACGGTCAAGGCTGGCAACACGGTCCTTTATGGCAAGTATAGCGGTACGGAGATCACGATCGAAGGCATTGACTATCTCATCATGCGCGAATCAGATATCCTGGCTATTGTCTAATTCGTTGCATGATTATTTTATATATCACTAACCTCAAATACCAGTAACATGGCAAAACAGTTATACTTCAACACCGAGGCTCGCGCCAAGATGAAAAAGGGCGTTGATGTGCTCGCGAATGCAGTGAAAGTGACCCTCGGCCCCAAAGGTCGCAATGTGGTCCTCGAGAAGAAGTTCGGCTCCCCCACCGTCACCAAAGACGGTGTGACGGTCGCCAAAGACATTGAACTAGAAGATCCAATTGAGAATATGGGTGCTCAGATGGTCAAGGAGGTCGCCTCCAAGACAGCAGACGTCGCTGGAGATGGCACCACAACGGCTACCGTCCTGGCACAGTCCATCATCACTGAGGGATTAAAGAATGTTACCGCAGGTGCCAACCCGATGGATCTGAAGCGTGGCATCGACAAGGCAGTCGACATCGTTGTGGAGAATCTTCAGAAGCAGACCCAAACGGTCGGTAATGACAGCAAGAAAATTGAGCAGGTCGCTTCCATCTCCGCCAACAACGATCCAGAGATTGGTAAGCTGATCGCCTCTGCCATGCAAAAGGTTGGCAAAGACGGCGTCATCACGGTCGAAGAAGCCCGTGGTACCGAGACTAGCATAGAGTTGGTGGAAGGTATGCAGTTTGACCGGGGATACATATCTCCGTACTTCGTCACCAACTCTGATAAGATGGAGTGCGAGTTGCAGAACCCATATATTTTGATCTATGACAAGAAAGTTTCTGCCATGAAGGACGTCCTCCATATTTTGGAGAAAGTCGCCCAGCAGGGAGCGCCTCTTGTCATTATTGCAGAAGACTTGGAGGGCGAGGCTCTGGCTACCCTCGTTGTCAACAAGCTGCGTGGCACCCTGAAAGTGGCTGCCGTCAAGGCTCCTGGCTTTGGCGACCGCCGCAAGGAGATGCTGCAGGACATTGCCATTCTAACTAAGGGTCTGGTAATTTCCGAAGAGCAGGGCTATAAGCTCGAGAATGCCGATCTGTCTTACCTCGGACGGGCAGAGCGCGTCACCATCGACAAGGACAACACCACCGTCGTCGGTGGAAAAGGCAAGAAAGAAGACATTAAAGCCCGTATCGGACAGATCAAGGCCCAGATCGAGACGACTACTTCTGAGTACGACAAGGAGAAGCTCCAGGAGCGCCTGGCCAAGCTCAGTGGTGGTGTAGCCGTCCTCAATATCGGTGCCGCTACCGAAACAGAGATGAAGGAGAAGAAGGATCGTGTGGACGATGCGCTGCATGCCACCCGAGCCGCTGTCGAGGAAGGTATTGTGCCCGGCGGTGGCATTGCCTACATCCGCGCCATTGAGTCGCTTGACAAGAAGAAAGGTGCCAATGAAGACGAGACGACAGGCATCGCCATCGTTCGCCGTGCCCTCGAGGAGCCCCTGCGCACCATCGTTGCCAATGCCGGCATCGAAGGTTCCATCGTCGTACAGAAGGTGAAGGAGGGTAAAGACGACTTCGGCTACAACGCCCGTACCGATAGCTATGAGAAGCTGTTGACGGCCGGTGTCATCGACCCCACCAAAGTCAGCCGCGTCGCCCTCGAGCATGCTGCCTCCATTGCCGGCATGCTACTCACGACAGAGTGCGTGGTTGCCGACAAACCCAAGAAGGAAGAGCCCATCAACAATCATGGCGGCGGTGCACCGGGCATGGGTGGCATGGATTATTAATCTATCTGGTCAAAGAGGAGCAGGTAATTACATTGCTCTTCCGTGGCCTGCATCAGACCATTGCAGGGAGCGGCTACCATAGCCGCTCCTTTTTTTTGTAGAGGGATTTCCTAGGCCGGCAAACGCTGCTCCTGTCCTGCGTGCAGGCTGCCCTTGACGAGCAGCCATTGTGCCAGGCAATAGGTGGCCATGATGGCGGTGCCGGCTGCCGGGAAGGGTTCTCGAAATCGATCTATCGCCAGTAAGGCATCCGAAAAAACAAACGACAGGGCCCCCAGCATGAAAGGTACCGCGGCGGCATTAGGAATCTTTCCATATTGCCAAAGGGCGCAGCAGAGCATGGTTCCGATAACGACGGCATAGGCCGTGACAGCCCAGCGCAGATCTCCCAGACCAGGCCATAGGATATGCAGCAATTCAAACACGAAGACGCCGACCGCAAGGAGCATAACAGGCCTTCTCTTTAAAAAAGATACTTTAGGGGAGCGGATCGAAAGGAAGTACGTGATATAGGTCAGATGCGCCAGCAAAAAGGAGGCAAGTCCTGCCAGGAACCAGCCTGGGCCCTTGCCCAGCAAGAGTAGGTCGCCCATCCAGGAAAAGGCCAGTGCCGCCAGGATGGTGTAGGGGCGAGCATGTAGTGGGTACATCGCAGTCCAGCAAAAGCCCATCAGCAAAGGCATCAGCCAGGGCTTCGTCCAGGGACGAGCCTCCGGATATAGGTTCAGGCAGGCGATGTCTGCTACGCAGGCCAGCATATATAGCAAGACTACCGATCGCGATCGGTCATTCATCCGGGTGGGTTTCAATCCAGACCTTTCTGTTGAAGAACAAAGAAAGGGAGTCCCTGTGCCTGGCGGTGTCGGGAAGGGGTGCCCGGATCGGGATGTAGAGTTTGAATTTGACGGAATCTTTTGTGCTCATACGGACGGGATGTCCCCATTCCTTCAGGTCGGCATAGCGCTTCAGTGCACGGTTTCTCGAAGAGACTTCCAGGACGACCACAAAGGGATATGGCTTTTCAATAAGCTGGGCTGGCGCAAGGTCGGCTGTTTCCTTTGCCGGGGCCGGGGCTATAGCCGCATCACGGGGCTGGAACAGCGACAAGCCACGCCATATACCGCTGACAGCTACATACCCCAGTGCTGCGGCCAGTGAAGACAGCAGCAGGACCACCGCAATGCTACTCCAGCGGATGTAAGCCGGAAAGGTAAAGCGTTGCAGGGACCTTGGGCGCTCCCTTCTCTGGGGTCGAATCTCTGAAGGGGCTATTACCCCGTCTTCCTGCATCAAGGTTACCTCATGTTGAGCGTTTTGCTGCAGCCATCCGATGCCTTCGATATAGAAAGGCTTACTGGTCATCGTCAGCTCATGCCCGAACTCGAGGTAAGAATTCAGGTCAGACATGATCAAGGGGCGAATCTTGCCGGTCTCCCGGCAGATAAAATCAATCAGTTCGGGATCCCAGCTGCCTTTGGCCTCAGCACGAAACGTGAGGCTGTCAGGCGGAAATCGGTTGTTGGCCTCCGAAGCATCGGGTGATAAAGACATGTCGAACATGATCCGACCGAAGCCGGGCAGGGAAAGACTCCCTTGGCTTGCCAGATAGGATCTTAAAAAAAATGGGACCCGGCTTGACATGCAAAATAGGTTCCGTCACAGAAGTACCTCTTTGTGAAAGTTAAGTGAAATCAACGAAATGGCTACATTATTTTGCCTTGAAAGGAGTTCCGCGGAATCCCGTGGCAGGTCTTCTCTACCTTTGCAGCATGATACCTCCCTCAGACGATGAGGTTTTCCTGACATGGTGGTCTCGCCGAAGGGATCAGCGTCGGCGGTTTGTTGCTGCCATCTGGGTGGGCCTGCCCGTCGGGGGTGTACTGGCTCTTCCCATCCTGCTCAACTACCTGACCGGACGGTTTTGGTACCGTCGCGCAGATGCCGTCGGGACATCGCAGTTTAACCCTTTTCTGCTTGTGGTAGCCGTGGCCATCATCGCCGGCTTCACCGGATGGCTCTACAGCCGGATGCAATGGGAACGCAATGAGGAGCGCTACCATCGGCTCTTATCCAAACGAAAAAATACATCGCAGGGGTTCTCCGAAGAAGCAAACCTGCCCTAATTCACCGAACTTTGTGGAAACATCTGAACATGAAGAGGAGTCGATGCTTTGCCTGGCTGAGTGCCGTGTGCCTGCTGGGTACTTCCTGTAAGAAAGAGGAGGCCCCCGAAACGTTGGAGGCTTATATCACCCGGGCCAATCTAGGATCTGTGGTGACTAAAGATAGCCGGGGTTTCTATTATCAGATCATCACCGCCGGCACTGGGGCAACGCCCACCCAGAGCTCACGCGTCACCGTGTTGTATACGGGCAGCCTTACGAATGGGAATGTATTCGACCAGACAGTCGCTACCCCCGCTACCTTTGGACTAGGTCAGCTGATCTTGGGCTGGCAGTACGGCATCCCTTTGATCAAGGCGGGTGGACGCATCAAACTCTATCTGCCCCCCAGCCTGGGATATGGTGCGCAGGCAACCGGTAGTATTCCCCCCAACTCCGTACTCATCTTTGACATTAACCTCCAGGCGGTGCAATAGGCCTTTCAGAGGGGATCTTCCCTTCGTCGAATGTTTGACAAAAACTGAGGAGGACGAAGTATTATTTATCCCGTATCTCCCTGCGATGGGCTGCCGGCCAGCTATGCTAAAGGGCGCCATGGCTGCCGTATCTTTGTGAAAAAATATGCGGATAGCCTCCTTGGTGGCAGTCTTCCTCCTGACGCTGTCCTGTGTATTCGCACAAGTGATCCCCGGCACCTATATCGGCCAGTTCCTGAGGCCCGACGGACTGCCCATCGTCTTCCACCTTGACATTCAAGGAGAAGGGGCTGCCGTCCGTTGGACCATCCGGAATGGCGAAGAACGTATAACCATCGACCGCATCCGCCGGAAGGGCGACTCCGTCTGGGTGGATATGCCCTTCTTTGAATCGGCCTTTCGACTGCAAATCCATGGGCAGCGAATGTCCGGCATCTGGGTTAAGGCGGGCGAGCAACAGCCCGAAGTGTTGCAGCGCGTTGAGATCCGCCCGGGGCAAGTGAAATTCCCGGTCTTCCAGGGCCAGCCCACCACCGATATCAGCGGCCGTTGGAAGGCTACCTTTATCCGGCCCAATGGCACGCAGCGGCCAGCCATCGCAGCATTCCGCCAGCAGGGCCAGCAGCTCACCGGCACCTTTCTCACGCCAACAGGCGACTACCGATACCTCGAGGGTACCATCCAGGGTGACACCCTACAGCTCTCCTGCTTTGATGGCAGCCATGCCTTCTATTTCGGGGCACGGCTTTCCGGCAAGGACCAGCTGGTAGACGGTGTCTTTGCCGCCGGCGGGACAAACTGCGAGCCCTGGTCGGCCACCCGAGACGCCGCTGCCATCCTCGACCGCAGTGCTGCCCGGATGCAATGGATCCCCGGAAGTCCACCCCTGCAGTTTCGATTCCCTGACCTCGATAGCAACCTTGTCTCCTTGGAAGACCCGCGCTATCGAGGCAAGGTCCTGATCCTGCAGATCATGGGATCCTGGTGCCCCAACTGTATGGATGAGACAGCCTTTTTGAGCAACTTCTACCGCCAGCATCGCAGCCGGGGTGTCGAAGTCATCGGTCTGGCATATGAATATAGTGCCGACTTCCAGCGGTCGCGCCGCAGTCTCTCCAAGTTCCGGGATCGCTTTGAGGTGACTTATCCGATGCTCATCACAGGTGTCACAAGTGCCGATACGCTCCGCACGCAGAAGACATTGCCCGGATTCACACCCATCCGAGCCTTTCCCACCACCATCTTCCTGGGAAAGGACGGGCGTGTACGCCACACCGAGGTAGGCTATGCCGGCCCTGCCACCGGCCCTGCCCACGAGGTCTTCCGCAAAGAACTAGAAGAGCGGGTGGAAGCCTTGCTCCGCGAGTGAATCTAGGCTAAGGACAAACCATCTCCTTAGCATACGGGGTTTCCTGTCGAAGAGTGGGGCGCGGAACTCGTCAGAAGGGAAGCTTCTCGGCCAGTGTTTCCAGCCAATGCTGGTCGGTCTCATCGAAATGTGCGAGGTGCTCGCTGTCGACGTCGAGGACGGCGACGACCTCGCCCTGACGAATCACCGGCACAACAATCTCGCTCCGTGACAGGCTGCTGCATGCGATATGGCCGGGAAACTGTTCCACATCTGGGACGATGACCGTCGAAGCCCGCTCCCAGGCGGCACCGCATACACCCCTGCCTTTCCGAATCTTCGTACAGGCGACTGGTCCTTGGAAGGGCCCTAACACAAGCGCTTCTTCCCGTACCAGGTAGAAGCCCACCCACCACCATCCGAACTGCTCCCTCAGCGCTGCCGTGGCATTGGCCAAGTTGGCAATCAGGTCGCCTTCCCCTTCCATCAACGCAGAAATCTGGGGCAACAGTTGACGGTACTGCTCCTCCTTGCTGCCAGCTGTGATTTGCAAATCCTCGGCCATGCGGCAAAGATAGCACAGCGGGTCCTCCTGCTTGCATGCTGGCCATCCCTTGCCTCTCTGTCTAGCTTGCATCTGCGGCAGGCTTGCTGAATTCCAGTATTTTCACCTGCTCGCTCCATCTCAGTCCAGCATCGAAAAAGGGGTGCGCGTACAAGCTTAGCGCAATGAATCCATCTGAAAGCTGCCCTTCGGGCATCGTATGCATTGGAGAGGCGTTGATCGATATGATCTGCACCGACAAGGGACGCTCGCTCTCAGACGGCGAGCATTTTCTGCGCAAGCCGGGAGGTGCTCCTACCAATGTGGCTGCTGCCGTGGCAGCGCTGGGGGGTAATGTCCGGCTGGCGGCCAAGGTGGGGGCAGACCCTTTCGGCAGGCTGCTGGTGCAGGTGATGCAGTCGTTCGGCGTGGATACCAGGTTCCTCCTGCAAGACCCGGATCATTTCACGACGCTGGCCTTTGTCTCCCTGATGGAGAATGGGGAGCGCGACTTTTATTTCAACCGGGGAGCTGACGGGCAGCTGGCATCCCAAGAGATTGCACACCTGCCGCTCGACGAGGTTTCCATCCTGCATTTCGGCTCTGCCACGGCGTTTCTGCCCGGCCCTTTGCAAGAGGCCTACCGTTCCCTGCACCGTCGTGGTGTCGAGTCAGGGAAATTCATCTCTTTCGACCCTAACTACCGCCATCTGCTGTATCACGATCGCATTTCCTCTTTTGTGGAGCAGTCGGCATATTTCATCCGTCACTGCGACTTTTTCAAAGTCAGTGAGGAAGAGGCATTGCTGCTGACGGCTGCCGCATCCATCCCTGTGGCTGCCCAGACCCTGCGATCTATGAGTGCGGCCGTTTTTGCCATCACCCTGGGCAGTGAGGGGACCTTACTCTGTGTGGGAGACCACACGCAGGTGGTGCCCAGCATTCCAGTGGAGGTGACCGACACGACGGGGGCCGGGGATGCCTTCGTAGGAGCTGTCTTATATCAATTGTCGGTTCGTGAAGGCCATCGCCTGCACCCTATTTCAGTGGGGGAGTGGGTTCGCATGGTTGCCATCGCCAACCGGGCCGGGGCACGTACCTGCGCCTATCTTGGGGCCATGGAAGCCTTCCGGCATCTTTCCCTGCAGGTCTTCGACGAATAGGTCAGCTGCGTTTCTGCCGGACGGACTTGGCGGCCACCGCCTTGCCTGTCGAGGGCTTGGCAGCGCGCTCCCTGGACTTCTTCGTTTTTCCCGCCGCCAGGTCGGCGAGGGTCGTCCGCTCCAGGATGCGGAGGTTGGCGTCTCTTACTGAAACCATTAGGTCGTGCAGCCCACAATTGTTTTCATTGCAGTGGCTGCAGCGTTCGTAGAAGTAAAGGCTTGCGCAGGGCAGCATGGCGATGGGGCCGTCCATGATGCGAATGATGCGGGCGATCGGGATCTCCTTTGGCGGAATGCGGAAGCCATAGCCACCACCCTTGCCTTTCTTGCTGAGGAGGATGCCTTCATAGCGCAGCTCCAGCAGGATGTTCTCCAGGAATTTCAGCGGTATATCTCTGGCCTCTGCGATGTCTGAGATGAGTACGTGGGTTTTACCTTCCTGTAGGGCCAGATATTCGAGTGCGTGGAGGGCATATTGTGTCTTTCGGTTTAGCACGGGTCGTGTGTTAGCAAGACTTCGCTAGGGTTGGGCGTTGCCTGGCGAGGGGACCTCTTCACCTAGACCCAGTACGTCTTTCATAGAAAATACGCCTTTTCTCCCAACCAGGAATTCAGCAGCCAAGATGGCGCCTGCCGCAAATCCGTCGCGGCGCAGGGCGTTGTGGCTGATTTCGATCTCATCGATGGTGGAGCGGTAGCGCACTCGGTGCAGGCCCGGATAAGGTTCCCTGCGTTCGCTTTCGATGTAAAGGTCTGTAGGGTTCTCTGTCTGGTGATCGGTCCATCGTGTTTTGACGCCTTCTGCCTGTACGATTTGTTCGGCAAGGCGGATGGCGGTACCGCTGGGAGCATCTTTTTTCTGGGTATGATGGACTTCAGAGACCTGTACATCATAGGCGGGATGTGCCGCCATCAGACGTGACAGCTGACGGTTCACTTCAAAGAAGATGTTGACGCCGATACTGAAGTTGCTGGCATGTATCAGGGCGCCTTGCCGTTGATGGCAAAGGGCGATCGCATCTCCGTAGTGCTCCAGCCAGCCGGTGGAGCCGGTGACGACGGGGAGGCCCAGCTCAAGGCAGCGGCAGACATTCTCATAGGCACTCCCGGGGCCAGTGAACTCGATGGCTATGTCGGCACTCCGAGCCATCGCCTCCTGCAGGTCTTCGGTATTATGCAGGTCGATGCGGGCGGAGATCTGGTGGCCTTTTGCCAGGGCAGCAACTTCGATGGCCTTTCCCATCTTCCCGTATCCCACCAGTATGATGCGCATTTCTATAGATTTTATGACTTTGTCTGCTCTTGTCTAGCCGGTTCGGATCGCTCTCTAGCGGGCGGCCATCGCTTTTTTCTCTGTCCCGCCGAGGGTCCATCTCATGCCCACTTGCATCTGCAGACCTTGCGGGGTGGGGGTGGGGGTCACTCGCAGACTCAGCTTTTCAGCCACATCGAAAGACCGCAGGTGCCCATCCACGGCGGCATCCACGATGTTTAGTCCCCAGAGGGCCAGCAGGGCCAGCACCGACAGGTCGACATTCTTGCGGAACTCGTTGCGGTAGAGGCGGAGGGATTGTGTTGACAGGGGCTGCAGTTGCGGGTCGATGGCATCTACGGGCAGGTTTGGCACGACGATGGATGTATCATTGAAATATCGTACAGAATAAGCCTCTCGGCATTTACGATACCATTCGAGGTTGTAGGCAAAGGCTCCTACCGGGATCGCCAGAGCCCCATATACCAGCGGCAGCTTCCAGTATTTCCGATTGTAGACCTGGCCAGCGCCCGGTAAGATGGCCGACCGGAGGGCTGCCTGCGCTGCCAGCGACCTTTTTTTGGGGGCCGTATCGGTGGGTCCTGTGGGTGCTGACTGGGTACGGGTGAGGGTCCCCATACGCGTCGTGTCGGTGCTCGCCTGGGCCTGTCCCGCTGCGGTCTCACAAGCCAGCAAAAGGCCGGCAGTCGCCACCATCGTCAGGAACGGGCGGACCATCATCATTGCACGGTGATCTTCATTTTGTCGAGCAGCCCGTTGAGTTCTTCTACCGAGTAGTATTCGAGGATGATCTTCCCCCGTCCCTTCTTTTCATGGAAGAGCCTTGCGCGGGTACCGAAATGGGAGCAGATCGTGTCTTCTATCTTCTTCATGACAGGTGGAAGCTGGAGGCTTCCCTTTGCCTTCTTTGGGGTTGTCGACTTGCTGCTGAAAGCCCTAGCAAGCTCCTCTGCCTGGCGGACAGAGAGGTTTTTGGCGACGATCTCTTTGAAGACATGCATCTGGCGATCTACCGTATCCAGCGCGATCAAGGCACGGGCATGCCCCATCGATATCTTCCCGCTGCGCACCGCAACGACGATGGAGGGGGGCAGCTTCAGCAGCCGGATGTAGTTGGTGACGGTGCTGCGTTCCTTCCCCATGCGGGTAGCTACCTCTTCCTGGCTGAGGGCGCATTCATCCATGAGGCGCTTGTAGCTCTGTCCGATTTCTATGGCGTTGAGGTCTTGTCGCTGCAAGTTCTCGAGCAGGGACATCTCCAATAACTGCTGGTCGTCGGCTTCGCGGATGAAGACGGGTACATCCTTGAGGCCTGCGATCTTGCAGGCCCTGAGCCTGCGTTCCCCGGCAATCAGCTGGTATTTGTTGTGCGCGAGACGCGCGACGGTCAGGGGCTGGATGATGTCATGAATTTTGATGGAGTCTGCCAGCTCTCGCAGGGCTGCCTCCTCGAAGTCTTGGCGTGGCTGCTTGGGGTTGGTCTCTATCTGGGCTAGGGGCACCCGCACGACAGCCGTGACCTTCTCGGCCGCCGACGCCGGCATCTTGGCAGGGGACGTTTCCAGCTTTTTCATCTCCGTGTCAATACCCTGAAGCAGGGAGCGGATGCCTTTGCCCAGCATCTCTTTTTTGGGTTTGGACTTACTCATCGTCGAGGTGTAGATTTCGTTCCGACTGGCTGATGCGCGTCATGTTATTCTTCTGTAAGATTTCCTTTGCGAGGTGTAGGTAGTTGATTGAGCCCTTGCTGTCCGCATCGTAGAGGATGGCGGGCTTGCCCACGCTGGGGGCTTCGCTGAGGCGGCTGTTGCGGTGGATGATGGTGTCGAAGACGGTGCTGTCGAAATGTCGACGTACTTCACTTACGACCTGATTACAGAGCCGAAGGCGCCCATCGTACATCGTCATCAGGATGCCCTCTATCACCAGGGAAGTATTGAGCCTTGTCTGTACGATCTTGATGGTGTTGAGGAGTTTTCCAAGGCCCTCCAGGGCAAAGAATTCTGCCTGTACCGGAACGATCACACTGTCGGCTGCGACCAGCGAGTTGAGGGTGATAAGCCCGAGGGAGGGGGAGCAGTCCACAATGATGAAGTCGTATTCGTCTTTGACTTCTGCGATGATATTCTTCAAGACAGATTCCCGCTGGGGTTGATTGACCATCTCTATTTCTGCGCCTACGAGGTCTATGTGGGAAGGGATTAGCCATAGGTAGGGCATGTCCGTCTTCAGTACTACATCACTGGCACTGGCCTGGTTGATCATACAGTCGTAGAGACTCTGCTGGATGTTTTGTAGGATGAAGCCAAGCCCTGAGGTGGAGTTGGCCTGCGGGTCTGCGTCTACCAGCAGGGTCTTGTACTCGAGCACGGCCAGGCTGGCGGCCAGGTTGATGGCTGTGGTGGTCTTCCCGACACCCCCTTTTTGATTTGCTATGCCAATGATGCGTCCCATGGGTATGATTCCTTTTCTCAGATGTCTATGGCTGTGCCGGGCTCTGGCAAGAGCAGCTCCAGTCCGTTCTTTTTAAAATGCGCGGTGGCAGCCTCCTTGTCAATGCGGATGGACGGGAAGGTATCGTAGTGCAGTCCAATGACAGTGCGGCAGTTGAGCAGACGGGCCGCCCGGGCAGCATCTTCATAACCCATGGTGAAAACATCACCGATGGGCAGCAGCAATACGTCGGGCGGCACAAAGGATGGCACCAGCTGCATGTCCATGGTCAGCGAGCTGTCGCCGCTGTAATAGAAAGACCCTTCGGTGGAACGGCAGGCAAAGCCCAGCGGATGCCCCCCATAGCTGCCGTCGGGCATCGAGGAGGAATGGTGGGCGACAAAGGCCTTGATGGCACAGTAGCCGATGTCGATGGTGCCGCCGGTGTTCACCGGTCGCAGTTGGGAAAGCCCTCTGGCCTTCAGCCACAGGTGGATCTCATAGTTGCAGACGACGGTGGCGCCTGTTCGAACCGCTATGGCCTCGCAGTCAAGGATGTGGTCTTCATGGCCATGAGATACCAAGATCAGATCGGCCGGAATCGTCTCTGCCACTACCTTTGACGCCAACGGGTTGGTGGTGACGAAGGGGTCGAAGAGCAGATGCTTCCCGGCGATTGAAGCGCCAAAGCAGGAATGTCCGTAGTAGCTGAATCTCATAACAGGCATCTCCCCGGCCGAGAGCTGGGATGCAGGCGGCTTTGCCAGCGTCCGGCAAGCCCCGGGCAAGGGGTTCAAATGTACAGGTTTGGGGTGGATGCAGTGGAACAATCTATTCACACAAGTGTTGTTAGATGAACGCAACCTTCTCCATGCATTATACCATCATTGCCGGTACGAACCGGCCCGGTAGCAATACCGCACAAGTAGCCCTCCAGATGCGGGACATGCTCCGGCAGAAAGGCGTAGATACATCCTACCTGAGTCTGGAAGATATACCGCTGGACCGGCGGTCTGACGCGCTGGCACGCCAAGAAGAAGAGATCCTAATCCCAACTACCCATTTTATTCTGGTTGTGCCTGAATACAACGGCAGCTTCCCGGGCTGCCTGAAGACGGTGATGGACCTTTCCGACATCCAGACCGTCTGGTGGGGAAAGAAAGCCATGCTCACCGGGGTGTCGACCGGAAGGGCGGGAAACCTCCGTGGGATGGAACACCTCACTGGTATCTTGCACTACCTAAAGGTGACCGTCCTGCCCAACCGGCTGCCTATCTCGGGGGTCGACAAACTCATGGACGCCGACAGGCACATCCGCGATGAAGCCACCCTGGCAGCCATCTCTGCCCAGCTTGATGAGTTCCTGCGCTTTTGACAAAATAAGGTCGGTGCCGAGATACTAAAAATCTCCCTCCAATGAACCGATGGCTGCTCCCTAGCATCCTCCTCATCCTCGTGCTGCTGGTGGACCTGTATGTCTTCCAGGCCTGGCGGAAGGTGGCATCAACCCTCCCGCTGCGCTGGCGAAATCCTTTCCTGCTGGCCTACTCGCTGCCGGCAGTTGGGCTTGCCATCCTGCTGCTGACCGTTCTACTGGGTGCACCTGCCCAGGGTATTAGCCCGTTGCGAAGTCATGCCTTCGCCCTCTTCGTCGGACTCTTCCTCGCTAAGTTGCTGGCCGCCCTCTTCTTTCTGACAGACGACCTTCGCCGCGCCATCACCTGGCTCTTTGCGGGTTTAGGTAACACCCCCGCCGTCGCCACCCATGAGAATGGCACCACCATCCCCCGTTCCCTGTTCCTCAGCTGGCTTGGCTTCGCCTCCGGAGGCCTTCTTTTTGGCAGCATGGCCCTAGGGTTCCGCAACAAATACCGCTATCGCACCGAGCACATCAAGGTCGAATTCCCACACCTGCCCGAAGCATTCCGAGGACTGCGCATTGGACATATCTCCGACATCCACTCGGGCAGTCTCACTGACCCTATGGCCGTCAGCCGTGGCGTGCAGCGCATGCTTGATGAATCCCCCGACATCATCCTCTTCACCGGCGACCTTGTCAACGACCACGCCGGAGAGATGGACGGCTACCACGATCTCTTCGCCCAGCTAAAGGCTCCAATGGGGGTCTATAGCTGCCTTGGTAATCACGACTACGGCGACTATCGCCGCTGGCCCAGTCACAAGGCGAAGGCAGAAAACCTAGAACGCCTCAAAGCCACACACGCCTCCATGGGCTGGCGGCTTCTTATGAACGAGCACGTGACATTGGAACGGAATGGTGAACGCATCGCCCTGCTCGGTATCGAGAACTGGGGCGCCAAAGGCTTCACCAAATACGGCCGCTTGGCTGACGCCTACCGTGGGACAGAGGAATTCCCGTTCCGGATCCTGCTCAGCCACGACCCCAGTCACTGGGAGGCGCAGGTGCTCACAGAATACCCTGACATCGACCTCATGCTGAGCGGGCATACACATGGCATGCAGTTCGGCATCGAGATCCCAGGTTTTCGCTGGAGCCCCGTCCAGTATGTATACCGCCAATGGGCCGGGCTCTACCGAAGGGGCCGACAGTTCCTCTATGTCAATAGGGGCTTCGGCTTTCTCGGCTATCCCGGACGCGTCGGCATCCTGCCAGAGATCACCATCATAGAACTCGCCTAGATCGGTAAAAAATTGTTGATAGTAAAAGATTTATATCCCCTAATTCTTTCATGCTAATGGCTTTTAACAGCCTGTTGGGTTTCCCATTTACCGCGAACGCCAGACCTTTACTGCAAATCCTACGCACATGAAAAGGATTGCTATTCTCTCCGCCGCACTGCTACTCGGGATCTCCACTACGCAGGCTCAAGGCATGAAGCTAGGCCTACGCTTCGGTTCTACCCTTTACAAGATCGATGGCAAAGAGTTTAAAGACGAATTTAACTTCGGCTACCACCTCGGAGGCGCCCTTGAAATCATGTTCAGCAAGAAGTTCGGCATTCAACCCGAAGTGTTGTTCAATAAGACCCAGACGGAGACGGCGACCAATATCTACCAGGTTGGACAAGGCATCAACCTGGGGGTTGTATCCGATATAAATTACCTGAACTTTCCGGTCCTGCTCAACATACGCCCTTCCGGCGGGCCATTGGTGATCCAGGTGGGTCCACAGTTTGGGATCAAAATGTCTGATAGCCGTACGTTGTTACAAAATGGGCAGGAAGCCTTCAAGAACGGCGACCTCTCACTGCTAGGCGGACTCCAGCTCAACCTGGCCATGTTCCGCCTCTACGGCCGATATGGCATTGGCCTGACCAACATCAGCGATGTCAGTAACCAGTCCAAATGGACAAGCCGGGCCGTGCAGCTTGGCGTCGGCGTCAACTTCTAAGCAGCCTTCGCTCCAAGGCAGCCGGTCTTCATGACAGATTGGCTGCTTTTTGTCCCGCCGGCCGCTGGCCGCCAAGGCCTCCTTCCACTGCCTCGACGTGTTGGAAAGGGAAGCCAGATGCGCCATCTGGAAAATGTAGTCCGAGGGGTTCGAGCCAGTAAGGGTCTTGGCATCAAACTTGTCCCTGAGGGGTCAAATTTTTTTCGATGGGCGAAGGTAAGATGCCTGCCAGCTTGTCGTTAACTAAGGAATGCACATGAGGGACAGAACAATATACAGGCTGGAAGAGGACGATGTGGACTTCATGCCCATCATCCCCTTGAATGAGGGAGATAGCGAAGGGCAGGACGAGACGGCGATCCCGGAAGAGCTGCCCCTGCTGCCGTTGCGCAACACAGTACTCTTCCCGGGTGTCGTGATCCCCATCACGGTGGGCCGCGACAAGTCGATCAAAGCCGTGAACGATGCCTATAAAGGCGATAAGCTCGTGGGGGTGTTGGCACAAAAGGACCCTGCCGTCGAAGACCCCGGACTCAACGACCTCGTCCGCATAGGCACCGTGGCCAAAGTCATCAAGCTGATTAAGATGCCAGACGGTGGGACGACCGTTATCATCCAGGGCCGGAAACGGTTCGAACTCCTCAAAGTCACGGCCGAAGAGCCCTGCTTCCGGGGACAGATAAGGGTCCTCGAAGAACAGGTCATCGGAGAGGATACGCATTTCGACGCGGCTGTCAGTTCCATCAAAGACCTCGCCGCCCAGATCATCCAGCTCTCCCCCAACATCCCGACCGAGGCAGGGCTCATCCTCCGCAACATAGAGAACCCATCCTTTCTGATCCATTTTGTCAGCAGCAACCTCAACAGTGACCTCTCGGAGAAACAGCAGCTCCTAGAGATGGACGACATCCGCGCCCGCTCCGAGATGCTCTTGAAGCTGCTACAGAAAGAACTGCAGTTTGCCGAGCTGAAGAACCAGGTCACTAACAAGACAAAGACAGAGCTCGACAAACAGCAGCGTGAGTACTTCCTGCAGCAACAGCTCAAGAGCATCAAAGAAGAGCTGGGAGGAGACTCCAACGACCGCGAGGTGCAGGAGATGCGCAAGAAGGCAGAGGCGAAACAATGGCCACAGTCGGCCAAAGAACTCTTCCTGAAGAACATAGAAAAGCTGGAGCGGATGCATCCCACCACGCCCGACTACTCCGTCGTCTACAACCACCTAGATCTACTGCTCGATCTGCCCTGGAGTCAATATACCCACGACAGCTACGACCTGCGGAAGGCAAAGAAAGTCCTCGACGCCGACCATTTTGGGATGGATAGGATCAAAGATCGCATCCTCGAATACCTGGCCGTGCTGAAGCTGAAAGGCGACATGAAGAGCCCTATCCTCTGCTTCGTAGGTCCCCCCGGCATTGGCAAGACATCCCTAGGGCGCAGCATCTCCCATGCCATAGGCCGAAAATATGCCCGCCTAAGCCTGGGCGGACTGCACGACGAGAGCGAGATCCGGGGCCACCGAAAGACCTACATCGGAGCCATGCCCGGCCGGATCATCCAGACGATCCGCAAGCTTGCGTCTTCCAACCCCGTCATCATCCTCGACGAGATCGACAAGGTAGGCCATGACCACCGCGGTGACCCCTCCTCCTCCCTCCTCGAAGTACTCGACCCCGAGCAGAACCATTCATTCTACGACAACTATCTGGAGCTAGAATACGACCTCAGTAAGGTGCTCTTCATCGCAACCGCCAATGACGTGCAGAGCATCCAGCCTGCCTTGCGCGACCGCCTGGAGATCATCGACCTCAGCGGCTATGCCGTCGAGGAAAAGGTCGAAATCGCCACCCGGCACCTCCTGCCCCGACAAAAAGATGCACATGGCCTCAAAGACCGTGCAATCCGCCTCTCCCCCAAAGTGCTTACAGGCATCATCGAGCAATACACGCGGGAGAGCGGTGTCCGGGAGCTGGACCGGCAGCTCGCATCCCTCATGCGTTCCTTCGCCAAAGAGCTGGCCCTGCACGGTAAGGTAAAATCAGTCGTCACAGCCCGCGATGTGCAGCGCATACTTGGAAAGCCTCGCTATTCCAATGAAATCTACCGAACCGCCAACCTATCAGGGGTGGCGGTGGGACTGGCATGGACCTATGTAGGTGGCGACATCCTCTTCATAGAAACTTCCGTCTCGGAAGGCAAAGGGGAGTTGAAGCTCACCGGCAACCTTGGTAATGTCATGAAAGAAAGTGCCTCCACTGCGCTCACCTGGCTGCAGGCCAATGCCCGCAAGAATAACATTGATCCGGTGGCCTTTAGCCAATCGACCATCCATATCCATGTGCCTGAAGGAGCTGTCCCCAAAGACGGACCCAGTGCAGGCATCACCATGCTGACCTCGATGGCCTCTGCCTTCACCGGTCGGAAAGTTAAGCCCTACCTGGCCATGACGGGTGAGTGTACCCTGCGCGGACAGGTGCTGCCGGTCGGCGGCATCAAAGAGAAAGTACTGGCTGCCAAGCGGGCCGGCATGAAGGAGATCGTCCTATGCTGGCAGAACGAAAAGGATGTGACTGAGATCGACCAGGACTATATCCGGGGACTGCGATTCCACTACGTCCGCAGCCTGCAGCAAGTGCTGGAGCTGGCTCTGTCCTAGTGTGGCTTATGTTTATTCATTTTTCGACTTATTCGGTTTTTTCTTCCCTTCTGACGAACAAATATTGATTGTAGCCTGTATATGAGTAAATATTTGCATTCAAGTATTTCATGTTGGTTGTTTTAAGGGTTACAGAATTCCCCCATTTCTATGGGGGATTTTCTTTTTTTTAAAAGGGCTTCATGAATCGCTAATTTCATCGCGATGACCCTGCACCGGCCTTTGTTCCTTTGGCTTATGACGGCCTGTTTGGGGCTGGACGCCAGGGCCCAGACGCTGGGAGGTGTGTCGGCTTTTTCTTTTCTGCGGGCTCCAACCTCTCCGCTGGCGACGGCCCTGGGCTCCGCCAACGTGTCGCAGCTGTCGCCAGACGCGATGGCGACAGCGCTGAATCCTGCCCTGCTCCGGCCCTCGATGCATGGGCAGCTCTCCGTCTCTGCCCATGGCTTTTTTGCCGGCACGCGGCAGTTGCATGGACAGTATTGTTACGGGATTCCTGCCGCCCACCCGACCCTGCTGGTCGCAGCCATGGATGTTGTAGACTACGGTGCAGCCTCTGCTACCGATCCCTCGGGAAATATCCTTGGGACCTTCCGTGCTTGGGACCAAGCCCTCCGCCTCACCGCCGCCCGGGCCTATGGCGAGCGCTGGCATTACGGCCTTACCCTTACCTATGCCGCCAGCAGCTATGGTATCTATCGATCACAGGCCCTGCTGGCCGACGTAGGGCTGACATATACGGACAGCGCAGGACTTTTTCAGGCGGGCTTCACCGCCCGGAATATGGGCGCACAACTGAGGACCTATGCCGGACAGGCGGAGGATATGCCCTTCGATGTGCAGGTAGGCCTCTCTCAAAGGCTGCGCCATGCCCCACTGCAGTTCTCCCTCACGGCTCAGCGTGCCCATCGCTTTGACATCCTCTACCGGGATACGGCCTTCAACACTGAAAACTTTGGAGTGCCCGGCGCCGGCGGACTCTTCGAGAAGCTGTTTCGTCATGTGGTGCTCTCCGCCCAGGGCTATGTGGGCGACAAGGTAGAACTCACGTTGGCATACAACCACCTGCGGCGGGCCGAGCTGTCCGTCCCCAATGGAGCGAATGGCATGACTGGTTTTTCCGTAGGACTCGGGCTGTTGCTCCAACGGATGCAGGTGCGGTTTGCCCGTGCCGTTTACCAAAACGGACTGGCTTACAGCCAGTTTGGGCTTTCCGTATCTCTTGGGAAGCCGCTTCAGTTACGCTTGTGATAGCTAAGGATGGCCAGGGCATTGGTCGGCAAAGCATAGCTAGCAAAGACCGCCAGATCCCTCGTCATGTCTGCCAGCCTGGCCCCTTTCAAACCCTAGAGCCAAAATATCTTCGATGCCGCCTCTAAGATGCGACCTTCTGTATCCGTTCGGTTAGTCGCTTTTATTCATAAAGTTTAACCGTCTTGTCAAAAAAAATTTGCGATTACTCTTCTTGGCATTCAAAACCTCTTTCACCGGTCTTTTCTCTCAGGATGAATTGTATTAGCTTGCCGTCTGCGATGGCATACCGGAAGTTGCATTACCCCCCTGAACTCTCCGGCGAGGCACTCGACGGCTTTCTGGCCGAAGGGTGGTATCGCATGAATCAGGCCATCTTTACCATCACCCATACCTTTCGGGAGAGCCGCCTTGATTTCTGCCCTGTCTGGTGGCTGCGCTTTCCGGTCGGGGCGTTGGAAAACCACCGCTCCCACGCACGCATCCGCCGCCGCAGTCAGCACCTGCAGGTGCGGCTGGAGTCTCCCTTCCAGATTCATCCTATATACAACGAGCTCTACGCCCGCTATCTGGCGGCTGTTCCCTTTGATGGCTACACATCGATCCAGGAGGCGTTGTACGGTGAAGGAGATCCTAACATGGGGACTATCTACAACAGCCATGCCTGGGTTGTCAGCGATGGCGACAAACCCGTGGCTGTTGGCATCTTCGACCTTGGTTGCAGCTCCGCCGCCTCCATCCTCCATTTCTACGACCCTGCCTATGCAGGCTTCAGCCTGGGTAAGTACCTCATGCTGCTGACGGTCGACTATCTGCGAGCTTTGGGCTGCCAATGGTATTACCCTGGCTATGTCGTCTGCGGCGATGCTAGGTTTGACTACAAACTGTTCCTAGGTCGCCGCCAGGCCTCGTACTTCGATCCCCAGCTCCAGTCGTGGCAGCCTTTCCGGGAAGAACTGCTCACCTATGAAGCCTCGAATTCGGAGGACTGGGGCCAGGAGATGGGTGACTTTCTATTCTAGGTCGGTATCGCCCATGCCAGCGAAGCCGTATTTCTGGGAGTCATTTGTACATTCACACTCGACCGGCTTCCGCCACTTCCAGACCCAGAGCAGTATCCATGGAACGATTCGATCCGCTGATCCAGCACTCCATGCCCGCGATGCGCTCTTTGCCGCGATATCAAAGGACCCGCCTCGCCCCGACCCCCAGTGGCTACCTGCACATAGGCAACTTATTTTCTTTTGCCATGACCGCTGGCCTAGCAAGGCTGCATGGGGCAGCCATCCTCCTCCGGATCGATGATCTCGACCAGGGCCGTGTCCGCCGTGAATACCTCGACGACCTCTTCGACACGCTCCGCTTTGCCGGCATCCCCTGGGATGAAGGCCCTACTGACACGGACGACTTCCTGCACCTTTGGTCGCAACGGCGCCGCATGCCACACTACAGGGCAGCACTAGCCCATTTAAAGGAGAAGGAGGCTGTCTTTGCCTGTGCCTGTACGCGTTCTCAACTGGCACGTGTCGCTCCCGACGGTAGCTACCCCGGCACCTGTCTGTCGGGGGCGCATTCCCTCAATGACTCGATGATGAATTGGCGAATGCTAACAGCATCGAATAACCGAATACGTCTGAAGAAGCCGGATGGCGATTCAGTGTATTTCGATATTCCGCCCGACACCCGACATGTCGTCGTACGAAAAAAGGGAGGAGACCCTGCCTACCAACTCGCTTCTGTCGTGGATGATATCCATTTCGGCGTAGACCTGATCGTACGAGGCGAAGACCTTATGCCGTCGACCCTTATGCAGATTCAACTCTCGCAGCTGCTGCCGGAAAACAGATTCAGTGATGCGGTCTTCCTGCACCATCCGCTGCTCTGCGGGCCCGGGGGCCTCAAGCTGTCCAAGTCGGCCGGTGCTACTTCTGTGCGACACCTCCGGGCAACAGGGCATTCCTCTGCCGCTGTCTGGGAGCGGGTGGCTGCCTGGTCGGGTTATCCGCCAGCCAGAGACTGGCAGGGGCTGTTTCAGGGGTACCTGCAACATCCGTAGGCCTGCCTCTCAAAGGCCTCATGGTGGAGTCGGACAGCCATACTGCAGATGCTGCATATGAGGAAAGGGCAATGTTTGCAGCTATAAAGGTGAATAGTTGTCGGTCGCAGGGCTGCCTGTGGGCCTTCATCTTTCGTCGGCCGATGTTATGGCTGTTGTTGCCTTGTGCTTAGGAAGAAACTTTCCTGTGGATTTTCTTTCTGACAGGGTAGAGGAGGAGTCTCAGCTAGAAGCTGTTGCGGCACCTGTTGGCGGATCTGAGTGATCCAGTCCTACGTAGGTATGCAACCATCGTCAAAGAAGGCAGAGAGGGCTGCCCTGGATGACTTTTCTCCGAGGTTTCGGGCACTGGCGGGGCCCTGGTTCGGCAGGCGCAGCAGGCTGACATACAGATGGTCTGGAAGCGCCTGCAGCAGGAACTCCACATCGGCCCCTCTATTGTTGACGATGATGAACTCCCAGTCGGAAGGGTTAGAGCGTGGGGCATTGTCTGAGGTCTTGAGAGGGTCGGCTGCACCGCTGTCGTCTGGTGCATAAGAAAAAGCTATCTGCTTGATCTGGGCGATAAAAAATGAAGAGCCCGCCTATCATGGGGCGGGCTCATATAGAAGAAGCTATTTCTTATGTAAGGGTCCCTTGTTACATAGAAGGCTTCCATCCTTCCCGGTACTCGCGGGTGACGAATGGGTTGGCATCTTCGAAATTAGTGATGCGCATCGATTTACCATCCCACAGCAGTTTCTTTCGGCCATAGTAATCCATGCGGGTCTGGCCGGCGGCATTCTTTACCTCCTTGCGGAGCATGTAGCTGCGGATGGCGAGGTTGCCCATCAGGACCGTCTCTGTGAGGGGACCTGAATAGTCGAATGAAGACGTCAGCCCCTCATGTTCCTGGCTGCCGAAGCCGGCCTTGCAGGCCTCTGTCCAATAGACCTGGTGGTTCCATTCGGCCATGCCCTTGGTGATGTCCCTCCTCGAAGCTGGCATCTCCATCTTCTCACCGCTGTTGAGATAAAGCTTCGGGTCGTTGCCGTACATGCCGATGACCATCAGTCCTTTGGAGCCATGGAGGTAGACGCCATTGGCGCCGTTGCCATCGGGGCTCAGCGGCTCGTCGGAGGGCAGTTGGTCGGGGTGGAAGGGTCGGAGACCTCCATCCATCCATACCATCTTCATGGGCACTTTGTTTTTCTCTGTAGCAGGGAAGCGGATCTCTACCAGCGAGGAGGGGGGGCAGCCATCAGGGATATGCTCCGGATTCCAGTCTTTGATGAACACCTGGCCGACGCTGGCTTCTACTTCGGTGGGATAGCCCAGTCCGAGGATGCGGAAGGGTGAGTCGATGGTGTGGCATCCGATGTCGCCCAGGGCGCCCGTACCGAAGTTCCACCAGCCACGCCATTTAAAGGGGTGGTAGAGTGGATGGTAGTCGACATAAGATGCAGGCCCCAGCCAGGTGTCCCATTCAGCAGCCGTTATTGAGCTGGGCAGGGACGGCTTGTCGGACGGCACCGGGATGCCTTGTGGCCATACAGGCCGGTTGGTCCATATCTCCACCTTGTGGACGGTGCCAATCAAGCCTTTGTCGAACCAATCCATCGCCACCTTCTGGGCCGGGTTGGAGGCGCCTTGGTTGCCCATCTGCGTGACGACCTTATATTTTCTGGCCGCCTCGGTGAGCATCCTGGCTTCTGCGATGTTATGTGTTAGGGGTTTCTGCACGTATACGTGTTTTCCTAGCTGCATGCAGGCCATGGCTGCGAACGCGTGGAGATGGTCGGGTGTCGAGATCGTCACGGCGTCGATGTCTTTTCCAGACTCTTCCAGCATCTTGCGGAAGTCTTTATAGCGCTTGGCATTGGGAAATCGTTCGATGCTGGTCTTGCACTGGTTCCAGTCGACGTCGGAGAAGGCGACGACGTTGTTGGCACCCTTGTTCGAGGCATTGAAGAGGTCGGAGGTACCCTTGCCACCGGCGCCGATGGCGGCGATGTTCAGTTTGTCGCTCGGTGCGATATGTCCTCGCCCAAGGGTGTGCCTGGGAACAATAAAAAATCCGGCAGCGGCCATGGAGCCTTGCTGCAGGAAACGTCTGCGGGATGATTTTCTAGACATGTCGGTTGTTTTTTATGCTTATAGGTTCCCAAATTAGTAATTTATTGGATGCTGTACATGCTGGCCTCGCAACTTAGATTTTCTCTCTGCTACCGTTACCGGATATGGGGGGGGATGGTGTACATTCGCTTTTTCCATGAGAAGGGCTGTCTGCTTTTCGATTCTGCTCCTGCAGCTTGCCCTGGTGAGCAATACCCTGTTGGGGCAGACATCTATCTATTCCATTGGCCAGGTTTTCGATAGCGCCTATCTTGCCCGGCGTGCGCCTGAGCCTGTCCGTGTCGACGGCATCCTGGGTGACCGCTGCTGGGCCCTTGCCCAGCGGGCTTCCCATTTTGTGCAGAACTTTCCGAATGACACTTTGCTGGCGAGCTCACCCACGGAGGTGATGGTCAGCTACGACGACAAGTTCCTCTACATAGCGGCCCGTGTCTATCACTCTGACACCGGTCAGCGATTTGTCATTCCCTCCTTGAAGCGGGACTTCCGCGGCGAAGCCAACGATGCCTTGGTGGTCACGCTCGATCCTTTCATGGACCGCCTCAACGCCTTCTCCTTCGGCATGAGCCCCTTCGGCGTACAGCGGGAAGGCCTCATCGTCAACGGCGGCGTCGCCAACGAAGACCTCAGCTTGTCGTGGGACAACAAGTGGTATGGGCAGTCGGTCATCCATGCCGACCACTGGAGTACAGAGATGGCCATCCCCTGGAGTACCCTACGCTTCCGCAACGGCTCCGACCGATGGCTGGTCAACTTCTACCACATCGACAGCTACAACGCCGAACGCTCCGGCTGGTCGCGCGTGCCCAACCAGTATGGGATGATCTCTTTGGCCTTCACGCGCCCGCTCCTCTTCGAGACGCCTTTGCAGAAGAAAGACCGCAACATCTCTCTGATACCCTACGCGACCTCTTCTCTTATAAAGCAGCCGGTACGAGCAGGACGCAACAACCCCGGGTTCAACCAACGCATGGCGGCTGCCCTGGGCGGAGATATGAAAGTTGGATTGGGGCCGGCGCTCAATGCAGATATCACCTTCAACCCCGACTTCTCCCAGGTGGAGGTCGACAACCAGGTCACCAACCTCGACCGCTTCGAAATTCTCTTCCCCGAGAAGCGACAGTTTTTCTTGGAGAACGGCGACCTCTTCGCCAACTTCGGCGTCGAAGGCATCAGGCCTTTCTTCTCCCGCCGCATCGGGGTCACCCGTGACCCCGGCACCGGCCAGAACCTTCAGAATAAAATCGATGCAGGGCTACGCATCAGCGGCAAGCTGGGCGATAAGACGCGTGTGGGGCTCCTGCAGATGCGTGCTGCGGCTATTGACTCGATTGGGCAGCCCGCGCAGGACTTCACCGTGCTGGCCTTACAACGCAAGCTCTTCGCCCGCTCTAGCCTGGGGTTCATCTATACCAATAAAGAGTCCGCTGGCACGGCAGACTTCAACCGCGTTGCCGGCATCGACTATATCATCGGCTCCCGCAATAATGCTTGGAATGGGAAGGTCTTCTCCATGATGTCATTCGACCCCATTCGGACGCGCCACGACATGGCCTCCGGTGCCCTTATCGTTTACAACAAACGGGAGGTAGAATTCCGGCAGCGCTTCTACCGCATCGGAGAAGCGTTCAATCCCGAGTTAGGGTTTCTCCGCCGTCGCGGATACTCCCGAGCGGCCGGCGATGTATGGTGGAAATTTTACCCGAGTGCCCATTCGCGCATTAACCGCCACGGCCCGATGTTTGACTACGACGTCACGGCATTTCCCAATATTGGCGTCACAGACTACGACCTCAACTTTCTCTACAACGTGCAGTGGCGGAACTATGCCTCCCTCCGGTTGCGCTTCCGGCGCGACTTCACGCGGCTGACAGACGACTTCGACCCTACCAACACAGGAGGTGCCAAGTTGCTGGCCGGCAGCTCCTATGCCTTCTATTCTATGATTGGGATGCTCATGACTGACCAGCGCAAGCGCCTCGCCGGCAGCCTGCAATGGCGTACGGGTGGATATTTCAATGGCGCCCGCCATGGCGTGGAAGGCGAGCTGGGATGGCGCTTTCAGCCCTTTGGCAGCGTTGGCAGCGTCTTCACATACAACCGGCTGCGCTTTCCAGAGCCATACCGCAGCCTCAACCTCGTCTTGCTGGGGCCGAAGCTTGATATCACCTTCAGTCGCTCAGTCTTCTTCTCCGCTCTCGCGCAGTACAACAACCAGATCCGAAATGTAAATCTGAACATCCGCTTACAGTGGCGTTTCGCGCCGGTGTCAGACCTCTTCATCGTCTACACCGACAACTACTATTCTGATATCCTCCGCTCCAAAGGTGGCGCACTTGTGCTCAAGGCCACCTACTGGCTCAATATGTGATCTTCTTCAGGGGGTCGAAAGGCTTGCCAGGCGGCATACGGTAGCCCATACTCCCCCGTCTACCGGAATCCCCAGCCGCCCGTTCTCAGCTCGTACTTGCAGCATCCTTTCCCCCGGGTAGTAGACGGGCTGGCCCGTTTCGGCTGGTACTGCCTCCCGCAAATACCGGATCGTCCCTTCCACTGCATCATGGAGGGAGGAAGCCATGTCTGCCATGCATGGCGAGAGGACGATGAAAATCTGGCAGCAGCTGCCACAGCTCCTTTTGCCTTGCGCATCGATGGCGGCGGTGGTTCGACCGCCTGAGAAGATGGCCGCTACAAGGTCTAGCATGATAGCTATACCTGAGCCCTTCCAGAAGCCTGTTGGCAGGATGCCTCGGGTAGCCTCGATGGCTGCGTTGTGTGTCGGTCTTAATAAGAGCTGTGATATCTGCCTACTTTACGACGATAATAGTCTGAGAACAGACTATAGGCCATGGTCAGCTCCACGGCCCGATTAACAACGGATCCACTGGATGCAGTGGAGAGGTTGACATCACTACTCAGGCCTATGTCAATATTTCCAAAAGTATATCCCACATAGGGTGCTAACGTTCCCGAGGAGCGATAGTAAGTACCCAGGTGTAGCATTTGCAGGGTGTAGGGATTATTTTCGGCCATGATGATGCCTAAAATGGCCGAGGCATAAATGATGCTGCGTTGATTGATGATCATATTCATGGCAGATGCCTGTATGCTCAGCCGGTCCGTGAGGGTTGCACTGATGTAGGCATGGGCAGAGTAGCGGGGATATACGATCTGCCGTGGGTCATCGTAAACGCTCTTGGCAAAGCTGACAAAGCGGTATCCTGAGATTCCTGCATCAAAATAGATATTATCCGTCTCATAGGTGTACATAAGTCCTGCAGAGGCAGAGGCTTGAAAAGTGGAGTTTCGCATAGACGTCTCTCCAGACGGCAGCGAGAGGTCGAAGCCAGAACTGCCAAGCTGTTGGTCGAAGCTTAGCTGTGAGAAGTCGACTCTGGTATTATTACCGACGAGGCCGATCCCCAGTGCGAGGCCGCTGCCATTTGCATCCAGGGCAAAGTGGTAAGAACCGTTCAAGCTAAAATGATTGCTTTTATAGAGTCCTTCCATCGCCTTCTCGGAGATGAACATGCCGGCCAGGCCGAAGTAGTTTGTCTCACTTCCGGCACTGAGTTTTCTGTCGATGGTGATGGACTGGGTGTTATACATCGAGCTCTTTCCTAGCCATTGGCTTCGGGCGTTGGCCAAGGCGCGGAAGTCTGTTCCGGCCCGGCCTGCCAGGGCTGGGTTGATATTGAGCGGATCTGAGTGGTATTGCATGAATGGGACCTCTTGGGCTTGCATATGCCAGGCTGTGACAAACAGAGAAGTACAGCAGACGAGGAGGCGGAATGATATTCGGGTCATATGGGTAGAGCCTTTCATCGAATGAGTAATATGTTACCTTCTCTTAGGATCGTATTGCCTTTGAAGTCGACGCCTCTTACCACCCAGTGGTAGACTTCCATGGGAAGTTCCGTATTCTTATATCGGCCATTCCATCCCATGGCTGGGTTGCGGGTTTCAAATACGAGCCTTCCATATCGGTCGAAGATGCGGTAGTATTCGAGCTGCTGTATGCCGGCGGGATAGGCGAAGGCAATGTCGTTGATACCATCGCCATTCGGGCTGAAGGCTTTCGGCACCAGCACGTCTACCAGCGACGAGTCGAATACCAGCGCTTTGAGCGTGTCCGTCGTGACACATCCTTCGGGTGAGATGAGGTCTACATAGTATACCTGAGTCTTGTTGTAGGTGAATACTGGGGATTTCACGCTATATGCATCCAGTCCCCAGGTAGGCTTCCAGCTATACCGGTAGGGGATACCCTCAAAAGACCTGGCATTCAGCTGTACCGGTCTGTTGGCATTGGTGGTGGCCGTTGCGAGGAAGACGGGCTTGATGGGGGCGGCGATGTTGATGAGGCTGTCTTTGGTGATGGCATATTGGCAGGTGCCAATCACAGCACTCAGTGTTATCTTCTTTAGTCCCGGTTTTTTGAAGTTCATCAACGAGTTGAAAGTTGTGGAAGAGTCCTCTCCGTTGAAATTCCACTTCCAGCGGGTATTACCGGCGAAAGAGGTGTCAGACATGTTCATGAATTGCTTCAGTGTGTTGACGCAGTTGACGGGGTCGTTGGTAAAGCGGAGGGCCCAGTTGCGAAGGTCGAACATACGCACTGTGTTGAGCGACATATTCACACATCCATTCTGGTCGGTGATTCGGGCTTTATAGATGCCGGAGAAGAAGGCTTCGAAGTTGACGGTGTTCGCGCCTCCGATGGCAGTGTCATTTCGGAACCACTGGTACGACTTACCTACTGCGTTTACAACTATTGGCCGCGACTGCCCCAAGCAGATCAGGGTTCCCTGCGGCGCCGACAACGAGTCCATCGGCAGGGGGTGAATCTTCAAGCTGTATTCAGCCACCGGGGCGCCGTTGGCGGGCACGTTGCTGCAGAAGGCGTCGCTGACGGTCATGACGCGGAGGAGGTAGTTTGCCGACGTCGGCCAGGATGTCTGCATTAGATTGTAGACGGGCTGGTTGATGGCGGATATCTGCGTGGGGTTGTTGTCTTTGTTGTCGATGTAGTTGACAGTCCAGGGTCCAGTGCCGGTGAAGCGCAGCTGCAGCGAGTCGGCCACGTTTTGGCATACGCCGCTGTTTCCAGTGATCCGCACGCCGGGGGTGGGGTTGACGTTGACACCGAGGCGGAAGACCTTACCGATGCAGCCGTTGGTGCTTGGGGTGACCATATAGCTCGATTGGACAATAGTGCTGCTGGAGTTACGCAGGGTCTGTAGAATATTCGGCAGCCAGGAGGAATCGTTATTGGTATAACCTGAGAGGGAGGCAGAAGGGTTTATCTCTGCGAACTGCCAGCGGTATGCGGTGCCTGCCGGTACGCCCGAGGGTGCGAACGTCATCAGCTTATTGTTGCAGGCATTGGTGAACTGGTCCCCGACCAGTGAGGCTGGCTTGACAGTCACCAATACATTGAAGCTCTGAATGGCGCAGAGGGGGTTTGAAGGCTTGATGGTGTACACTGCCAGGGCGTCGACATTGGTGAGGTTCACAAGGCTGTCGTAGACCATGGTGGCGGGCACGGTGGCTGCCCGAAAGCTGGTGAGGGCGTTTAGAGGGACGACGGTCGGCACATCCCAATTATAATTTGTCCGCAGCGGCAGTATGTCGGTCGGGAGGCTGAAGGCCGTCCCGCTGCAGATGGTCACTTTCTTGTCTGGCACGACGGGCGCTGGGTTCAGGACGAAGCTAATGTATTGCATGCTGTCGGTGCAGCCGTTGAAGGAAGTCCTGTAGCGGTAGGTGATAGTGACGGGATAGATGGTGCTGTCTACCAGGGTTTCACTGATGGTGAAGGTGCCTTTGGCTGCCGGGTTGACAAGTCCGGGTACGGCATCCCGTGACCAGGAGAACAGCGTGCGGGGGGTCTTGCTGGTGGGTGTATAGTTGAAAGGCGAACCGCTGCAAACGGGTGGCAGATTGGTCGGACTGCTGAGGACTGGCACCGGATTGACGACGACCGACAGCTTGAAGGGATTACCCAGGCAGCCTCCACTCGCCGCGCCAGGTATGATGGGTATGATTGTATACTGCGCTATGCTTTGCGTGTCTGCCAGGTTGGAAATTTTTCCGCTTACAACGGGGAGGGGCACGATTTTATTCTCTGTGCCGCCTATGAGGCCGTTTGACATCTGAGGGGTATTCCAGAGGAAGACGGCATTCACCTGGTTGGGTGGGACAATGCTGAAATCCCGGCCAGTGCAAACTTCTTCGGTCTGGTCGTTTAACGTCAGCACCGGGTTCACCACCTCGTAGACTGTTTGCGTGTTTGTACAACCATTGGCGCTCATATTATAGACATATGGTACGCGTACGGTGTTGTAGGTATTGTTGGTGAGCTTCTCGCTGATGCTGCCGGATCCGTTGGTCAATACCTCTGCGATCCCGACCACGAAAGAACGCGTCCAGGTGAACTGAACGTCGCGCGTGCTGCTGACGGGGGTGTAGTTGAAGGTCTTTTCGGAGCAGATGGGTGTGGGCTGCAGGGAGCTCACCAGCTTCGGCATGGGGTTGATAGTGACGGTGACGGCCTGCGATTTTGGATTCACGCAACCGTTGAACATCAGTGAGTAGTTATATCGCACACTGAGCGGACTGCCAGACGTGTCGGTGAGCACTTCATTCACATCGGCATAGCCGGATGACTTTGGGTTGGCGAGGCCGGGCATCGAATCGCGCGACCATATAAAGGCCGTCTCGGGGAAGCTGCTGCTGGGTGTATAGGAGAAGCTTGAGCCGCTGCAGATGGCAGGCATGTAAAGCGGACTGGTCAGTACGGCCGAGTTGGCCTTGACCCTCACTTTGACCGGAAAGATCTGCCCCACGCAGCCGTTGGCGACGGGGGTGACGACATAAAAGGCAAAGCCGGAGGTGGTGTCGCCATTGGTGTTGCGAAGGTTCTGAGATATTACCCCCACGGGCGTGGGTTGCACCGTTCCGCCGCGAATACCATTGGAGTAGGTGGGCTCGTTCCAGGTGAACACGGTTCCCTGCGGCAGGCTCTGCGGCATCACGACGCTGAAAGGGCTCTCACTGCAAGCGACGGAGTACAGGGTGTCGGTGATATAGGGTGATGCTTTCACCGTGACCACGACGGAGAATTGCTTGCCGGGGCAGTCGCCAAAATAGGGCGTAAGCTTATAGGTAGCCTGTACGTCGATCGTGTTGGTGATGTTGGTGAGGGCTTGGCTGAAGGTGGGTACGGGCGTACGTTGGGCGACGCCGCCCTTCAGGGCATTGGGGATGTTGAGGATGGGCGCATCCCAGGTGAAGGTGGTAATATAGGGCAGTGGGGTAGGGGCCATGGTGAAGGGGAAGCCAGGGCAGACGATGGTGTCTTTATTCTGTAGGTTAGGATTGGGGTTAACAGAGGCTACGAACGTGAAGGGCTTTCCAGTACAACCCTGCGCAACGGGGGTCACTGTGTATGTAGCTTGACCAATCGAGTTGATGGTGTTGTATAGCGTCTGCGTGATACTGGAGACGGGTGCAGTATTAGAGGATGCTCCTGTGAGCGACCCGGCGGGGAGGATCTCCGGCATACTCCACTGGTAAGAGGTTGGTACGCCGACGAGGTTGCTGCCTGGGGCTGATGAGAAGGGAGACCCACTACATACGATCCTGTCGGCTGTCGCTACGGCTGGCCTTGGCCGTACGGTGATTACTAGGGTGAAGGCCCTGCCGATACACTCTCCCGTCTTGGGGATGACGGTATAAGTGGCCGTGCCCCCGGCGTCGGATCCGCTATAGCTGAGGTTGCCTGCGATGCTGGAGTCGCCGTCCACTTTCAAATTCTGACTGCCTGCATTGATGCTCACGCCTGTCTGCAGGGTCGGCGAAGACCAGGTGTATAAGGTGCCCACAGGGACCGGGTTGGGTGTGGCATTGAAGTTGTCGTTGCTACAGGCGGCCAGCGTCTGGTTGCTGACGCTAAGACTGGCGGCTGTAAGTAATTTCACGACCAGGTTGAAAGGGGTCCCGGAACAGTTCTGGAGCGTCCTGGGTGTGATCCGGAAGTTGGCATAGGCGATGGTGGTGCTGATATTATTCAACACCGGCGCAAAGGTCGACTGATTGGTGGCGGCGTCTACGTTGCCGGTGATGGCACTGGCCGGTATGAGCTGCGGGGCCGGCCAGCTGTAGTTGGTGCCCAGCGGCAGATCGTAGTTTGGCACAAAGGTCGCTGCAGAGCCCCCGCAGACCATGATAGTATCGTCACTCTTGCGGATGACCGGCAATGGGTTCACGGTCACGATCAGGTCGAAAGGCTCTGAGGTGCAATTGTAAGACCCGTAAGTAGATTGTGCAAAGACGTTGTAGGTGGCTGTCTTTGCCACTGTAGACCGATTGGTCAAGGTCTGGCTGATGGGTGGATCCTGATAAGTGCGCGTAGGTGTCTGCGGTAGCCCAAAGCCTCCGGAAATTGTGGTATCCTCATATTGAGGGTTCTGCCAGCTGTATTGGGTGTTGATCGGTATCCGGTTGCTGCTCGGGTTAGGTGTGATGCGGAAGGGCACTCCACTACAGGCTGATGTCGTCTGAGGGGAATTAATTAGGGGTTTCGGAAGGACGGTGATGATGTACTGGACCGTGCTGGTACCGGTACATTGTAAGGCGCCAGACGTGCCAGAGACATAAATTGGAGTGATGTTGTATGTAAAGGTGATGGGGTTGGCAGTCGTATTCGTGATTTTTCCCTGATTGAAATTGGTGAAGCGATTGGTCAAACTGTATGCACCCGAGCCAACAATGCCGGTAATGCCTGATTGAGTCGGAGCAGGCCATGTGAAATAAATATCGCCCGTTAGCTGCGTCTTGGGCGTGAAGGGGTTGATAGTCGATTCACTGCAGATGGTATCTCTTTTGATTGCCTCAGCAACGGGGATCTTTGGTGTGGGAATTACATTATAAATCAATGTTTGCGAATTACTACAGCCATTGCCTCCCACCATCTGAATGGTGTAAGGGATGGCGATCGTATTAACCCCTTCATTCAATACTTCATCAATAATTATTGAACTTGTACCGAATTGGGCTGGGTTTCCTATAGTGTCGGGCCTTGACCAGTTCCAGGTGGTTACTGGGACTGGCCCGCTCACAAATAAGTTGGTGTTTATATATCCACATCCTGCACTGGGTAAGCTTGTGGCATTGACCCTGGGGATCTGTAATACTGTAACCGAAATGTTAACAGCTGCTCCTGTATTAGGCTGACATCTATACGCGATTATCTGATTTGCCAAGCCAGAATTTGTAAGCGAAAGCGTTTGGTTATGACTATTTCCAGGTGTTGTTAAAGCTGTTTGCCCCGAGGCGTTAGTAGTAAAGGTTGTAAGGGAGACTGTCCATGTAAGATTTTTATTCTGATCTTTTAAAATATCGATGCTTTGACCACTACATACCGAGTATTGGGCAATTGTTATCTGTGATAGAAGAACACAAACTATAAATGCAACACTTTGAACTCTGCGCTTCAATAGAAAAGTGGGCATATTGGTAGTATGTTTCAATTGCATATGTAGATAAAGATAACGAACAAAGGTTTAACTTCATTATCATTCAGACAGCATCATGTCCTGGCGATGGCTGTCCGTTTTCCATTGTGGAACTCATGATATGGCTACTTTCAACATTCAAATATGTCTACAATGCGGATATGTCTATCGGTTATGATCACAATGGCCTGCAGTCTTACTTCCCTCGGCCAGTCGGCTTATTTTTTCCCGGGCATGGAAGATGTGGATCCCAACATCCCCACGCCTGAGCAGTTCCTTGGATATCCGATCGGAGAGCGGCATACGCGCTACGACCGCCTGGTACAGTATTTCCGTACGCTCGAACAGCGCAGCGACCGTTTATCCCTGGAAATTATCGGTTATACTTTTGAGCATCGCCCACAGGTCGCAGCAGTCATCACCTCCCCCGCTAACCAAGGTCGCCTCGAGGCAATCCGTCAGACACACTTGGCTGGGCAGGCTAGCGGTGGCACGGCCGCCACCCCCCTCGTCATCCATCTTGGTTATGGTGTCCATGGGAATGAGCCCAGCTCCTCCGAGGCGGCCATGCTCACGGCCTATTACCTCACGGCCTCCCGGTCGGCCGAGACAGCTGCCTGGCTAGAGGGTATGGTCATCACCATGGACCCCGTCATAAACCCAGACGGGCGCGACCGGCATACGCACTGGGCCAACATGCACCGGGCTGAGCCCGCGGTACCAGACCCGCTCGACCGCGAACACAATGAGGTCTGGCCCGGCGGACGCTTCAACCATTACTGGTTCGACCTGAACCGCGACTGGTTTCCGGCCGTTTTCCCCGAGACGCGCAACCGTATCCGCTTCTTCCACAAATGGAGGCCCTACGTGCAGACCGACCACCATGAAATGGGCACGCAGTCAACCTTTTATTTCGACCCCGGAGAAGATGCCAGCAACAACCCCATCGTGCCAGACTATCTCTATCAGACCATCTATCCCCTCTTCTCCAAATACTTCGCTGCCGGGGCTGACAAGCTCGGCGCCCTATACTTCACTCGTGAGCAATACGACAAGCTCTACCCCGGCTATGGCAGTAGCTACATCAACTTCTACGGCGGCGCTGGCTTCCTCTTCGAGCAGGCCAGCAGCCGCGGCCATGTGCAGGAGACATCCACCATCCCCCTCACCTTTGCCTTCACCATCCGCAACCAGGTGATGGCCTCCATCATGACCGTCCGCGCATCCTACCAGGAAAAGTCTTCTTTGCTGGAGATGCGCAAGCGCTTTTACGAGCAGGTGCGTGCGGAACGCAAGTCGTCGCTCGTCAGAGGATACGTATACGGAGAGGCAGCCGATGCCTCGCGAACGGCTGCCTTTACGGAGATGCTGCGCTTGCATGGTGTCGAAGTGCGGTCCCTCACCGCCCCCATCGTGGCCGACGCTCGCCGCTTCGATGTAGGTATGTCCTACTTCGTGCCGATCGACCAGGATAACCTGCTGATGGTCCGCTCGCTCTTCGAAAAAGACATTCCCTACCGCGACTCCTCCTTCTACGACGCCTCCACCTGGAGCCTTATCCATGCCTACGGCCTGCCGCACGCCGCCCTTAAGTCCGTGCCTTCCAGCCTCGGCCCACCCGTAAACGAGGTGCCACCGGCCGTGCCAGCCGCCCCTGCTAAGAGCGACTATGCCTACGTCTTTTCCGCCACCGAATATCAATCCCACAGGGCCATCTATCTGCTGCAGCAGGGAGGTGCCTACGTACAGGCCGCCTTCCGCCCCTTCCAGGCCCACGTCGATGGTGCCGTCAAGACCTTTGGCTACGGCACGTCGGTGCTGCCCGTCCACTTGCAGCGCCTGTCGTCTGACTCGCTATATAGGCTGGCGCAGAAAGCCTCCCAGGCCACGGGCATCGCCATCCATGCCCTCGCCACCGGCCGCAGCATCGACGGTATCGATATGGGCAGCGGCTATGTGCGCACGATGCGTAAGCCCGAAATGGCGATGATCGTCGGCATGGGACTAGCCGCCACAGAGGCAGGCGAAATATGGCATCTGCTGGATCAGCGCATACACATGCCAGTGAGTAAGCTGGACGTTACCTCCCTGGCGCGTGCAGACCTGTCGCGCTACAATACGGTCATCATCCCCGGCGGGATGCATGGTATGCTCGACAAGGGCTTCACAGAAAAGCTCCGCGCCTGGGTGCAAAATGGAGGCACGCTCATCACGCTGAAGACAGCCTCTGAATGGGCCATCCGCAATGGGTTTACCAAGGAGCGCCTCTTGCCGGCCGACAGCAGCCGCGGCGTCACTACCCGCCAGCCTTACAACCAGGCCGTCAACATCGAAGGCGCCAAGACCATGGGCGGCTCCATCTTCCGAGCAGACCTCGACACCACCCATCCCATTGGCTTCGGATATACGTCTCGGACCCTCTCCGTATACCGCAACGGCCTCACCTTCCTGCAGCCTTCCAGCAATCCCTACTCCACGGTCGTGCAATACGTCGCCGACCCGCTGGTGGGCGGCTACGTGCACCCTTCGGTACTAAAGAAGGTTCGGAATTCGGCCGCCGTGCTCGTCGGCGTGGAAGGGGCCGGGCGAGTCGTGTTATTCAGTGACGACCCTAACTTCCGCGGCACCTGGTACGGCACCAACAGATTGTTCCTCAACGCGATCTTCTTCGGCTCTCTGATGGGCGTACCGAACGTGGCAGGGGAGGAGTGATTCCATGTGAAGTGGACTCGTGAAATCCGAGACGACCCTCCCAAGCTCGAATGCGCATATTTGATACTGAACAGAAAATTATAAAATTATGCTTCATCGCATCCTCATCCTCTTTACGATTGTCATCTACACAGGCTGTCTTGAAGTGCGTGGCCAGCAGCCTTCCCGGCAAAGGCCTCTGAGCTGGCAGGATGTCTCTGCCTGGCGCTCCATGATGCTCTCTAGCCTCACCCTTTCTCCCGACGGCCGCTGGGTGGCCTATGCCTTACATCCGGTGGAGGGTGACGGACAGATCGTCGTTAGGAAGGTCGGCGACACTGTGAAAAGGTCCTTTCCCATCGGAGCGTCCCCTTCCTTCTCTGTCTCCTTCTCCGAAGACGGTCGGTGGATTGCGTACAAGGAATACCCGAAGGAGTCGGAACGCAGGGCCTCGACCCGGAACCCCGGCGGGAAGCCGCTGCTGGAGAAATTACACCTTGTCTCATTGTCCGATTGGAAGCGTAGTACCTATGAGAAGTCGGGCAGCTACGCCTTCAACAGCAAGACATCCACACACCTCGCGGTGGCCGTTCCGAAGGAGCGTGGCCAGGCCGGTGGCGGTGACCTGCAGCTCACGGAACTCTCCACGGGCAAGACCTTTACGCTCGGAAACATCGGGGAACACGCATTTAACAAAGCAGGAGACAGGCTCGCCTATATCGTTGATGCCGCTGGACAATCTGGCAATGGCGTCTACCTCATGCAGGTATCCGACAAACGCACTACCCTCATCGACAACGATAAAGCCTCCTACCGCTCCCTGAACTGGAACGAGGAAGGCACCGCCTTCGCCCTGCTGAAGATGCGGAAGGACGACGCTTGGAAGAACGAACGCGGCATCGTCATCGGCGTGAAGGATGTTGTAGCGACGGCCGCGGTGACGGTCTATGACCCCGCCAAGGACAGTGTCGCCTTCCCCAAGGACATGACGGTGAGCCCTAACCGAAAGGCTTCCTGGACGGACGGACTCGACAGGATCGTCTTCGGCATACACCCCCTCGAACCCTCGAAAAAGGAGCCTGAGGTCATAATAAAGCCTGTCATCGATGCAGCTGCGGAAGTCGATCGACTGACGAAACTCCGGAGCGATACATCTATACACAGTATAGATGACTTGCAGAAGGCACTGTCGCGGATGTCAAAGCCCGCCGCTAAGGCCGAGACCGGCAAGGACACGTTGCGGCCCGACATGACCATCTGGCACTGGCAGGACAAGCGACTGCAAAGCCGCCAGCAGGTCGTGGAGGGCATGGACCGAAACCGAAATCTGCTCGCGATGGTGGAGGTCGCCGGCGGACGCTTCCTGCAGCTGCAGGACTCTTCGCTGTCCTCGGCCCAAGTGCTGCCTATGCAGCACTACGCCCTCGCGCAGGACAACCGTGCCCATGAGTTGCAGGAAAACCTCGACGGCCAGTCGTACACCGACTACCACCTCGTTGACATGCATACTGGCAAGCGCTCGCTGCTCTTCGAAAGATTCTACGACCCCGGATATAGTGCAACGCCCCGCGCCTCTTGGGACGGCAGGCGGATCGCCTACGGCCTCGACGGGCACTATCATGTGCGCGACCTCGCCACCGGTGCCGATATCAACCTCACCGAGAAGCTGCCCACATCTTTTGTTAATACCGAGGACGACCACAATGTGCGGAAACCCCTGACCGGATTTCTCGGCTGGAGCCGCGACGGTCGACACCTGATGATCAAAGACCTATGGGATATCTGGCTCGTGCCTACCGATGGTCGCACACCCCCCGTCAACCTCACCCGCAACGGACGTGCCGACGGCATTCGATACCAGTCGGTCGTCACCTTCGACCCCGAAGAGAAAGGCTTCGACGTCCGGAAGCCGCTGTACGTACGCATCTATGGCGAACGTACCAAGCGCAGCGGCTATGCCCGTATCGAGGCCGATGCCAAGGGGTTGAAGACTGGGGCCGTTGCGCTCGTGTGGGATGATGCCAACGTGTACGGGCTGCGGAAGGCCAAGAATGCCGAGCTGTACGGGTTCTTGAAGGAAGATTCCAACCAGCCAACCGAATCCTACGCCGGTGATGCGACCCTGAAGAATGCATCCAAGGTCTCCGAAAACGCACCCGACGCGTCGAACTTCGCCCTGGGAGCCGGTGGACGGCTGGTGGACTTTCTCTCTGACAAGGGAGACACGCTGCAGGGCGCACTCTTCCTGCCCGCAGGATATGAACCGGGGAAGCGCTATCCGACGGTGGTGTATTACTATGAGAAGTTGTCGCAGACACTCCATAACTGGAGCAATCCTGACTTCGGCCGGACGGGATGGAATCCCACCATGTACACCTCCAACGGTTATGCTGTCTTCATCCCCGACATCGTCTACACACTCGACGATCCCGGCATGTCAGCTGTGTGGTGCGTGCTGCCTGGTGTGAAGGCCGCCATCGCGACGGGCGTCGTAGACCCCGACCGCATCGGCATCCACGGCCATTCCTGGGGCGGCTACCAGACCTGCTTCCTGATCACACAGACGAGTATGTTCAAGGCCGCCGCCGCTGGTGCACCCCTCACCAATATGGTGAGCATGTACGACCTCATCTACTGGAATTCGGGTAGCGGAAACATGTCCATCTTCGAAGCCTCGCAGGGGCGCTTCCGTGGCGCACCCTGGGAGAACTGGGAGGCCTATCTCCGCAACTCACCGGTCTACCATGTGAAGAAAGTCACCACTCCGCTGCTGATGCTGCATAACGACAAGGACGGTGCGGTCGACTTCACCCAGGGCATCGAATACTACAATGCCTTGCGCCGCCTGCAGAAGCAGGTGGTGATGGTCCAGTACAAAGGCGAGAACCATGGACTGGTGAAGATGGAGAACCGAAAAGACTATAGCGTACGCATGATGGAGTTCTTCGACCACCATCTGAAAGGCAAGCCGGCCCCCGGATGGCTGAAGGACGGCGTCGACCGACTGAAACTGGAGGATCACCTTCGCCAGCGGGTGTTCTGAGCCAGCATCTTTTTGAGACGAACCTTCAGAAGGAGAAGGTGTTCTGATATCACCCTTGATGAGTGACCTGGCTGCCATACGCAACTTCGGGCCTTACATGGTGAAGATGCTGTCGCAGATCGGCATCACCAGCTGAGAGCAGCTCTAGCGGGCCGACTACTGCTCTATACGAGATGCCCTGCGGGCGCAGGGGGTCAAACCACATCTCATTATGTTTTACTCCATCGAGATGGCACTACAAGGCCGCCTCTGGAGCAGCATAGCGCCTGAGGAACGCGTCGAAGTCTAGCAGATCCTCGAAGAAGGATGAAGTTGTTTTCTCACCAGAACCCAGGCTCACAAATGCGCCATGATGCCGCAGATGCTGCTGTACAGTGTATCGCTGACGGGCACGACCGGCAGTCGGAACTGGTTCTCGCAGAGGCCCATCTCGTGCATGTAGGCTTTGATGCCGGAGGGGCTTCCTTCGGCGAAGAGTGTATCTACGGCTTCTAGCAGGCGGAAGTGGTCGGGCCTTGCCGCGTGGAAGTTGCCTGCAAGACATTTCCTGACCATGTCGGAGAAGATCTTCGGATATGCGTTACCAATAACCGATATCACGCCGGTCGCACCTAGTGCGATCATCGGAAGTGTGATGGCATCGTCACCGCTGATCACTTCGAATCCCTCGGGTTTGCCGCGCAGGATGCGCATGATCTGGTCGAGGTTTCCAGAGGCCTCCTTGGTGCCGATGACATTGGGGCAGTCGCGAGCGATGCGCAGGGTGGTGTCTGCCGTCATGTTCATGCTCGTCCTGCCGGGTACATTGTAGAGGATGACCGGCAGGGGGCTGGCTGCGGCTACGGCTTGGTAGTGGCGATAGATGCCTTCCTGGGAGGGCTTATTGTAGTAGGGGCTCACCGACAGAATGGCGCTGTAGCCGGTGAGGTCGAATCCCTGGATGTCTTCTAAGACTCTGCTTGTGTCATTGCCCCCGATACCGGCCACCAGCGGAAGGCGGCCAGCCGTAATGCGGCAGGTATGTGAGAAGATTTGCTGTTTCTCTTTGTGATCGAGGGTCGCACTCTCTCCGGTGGTGCCGAGCATGACGAGGTAATTGACTTGGCCATCGATGAGGTGTTCGAGGATCTTTGTCAGCGATGGCAGGTCAACGGTTCCATCGGCTTGAAAGGGGGTGACTACGGCAACGCCCGTGCCAGCGAATCGGGGTCCATTCATAGAAGATATTTATTATGGCTTTATCAGACGGCCTTTTCTTCCCAGAATCCCATGCGGCTGAACTTATCGATGCGGGCTTCGATGCGTGCGCGTGGATCTAGTGGGTCAAGAGCTGCTAGGGCTTGGAGGAGATGTGCTTTTAGGATGGCGGCGGCCTCGGAATAATTCCAGTGCGAGCCACCTAGTGGTTCGGGGATGATGCCGTCGACGAGTCCGAAGGCCTGCATATGCTCCGGGGTGAGCTTGAGTTCTTCGGCGGCCTTCTCCTTTTGGTCCCAGCTGCGCCAGAGTATGGAGCTGCAGCTCTCCGGCGAGATGACCGTGTACCAGGTATTCTCCATCATCAAGACGCGATCTCCTACGCCGATCCCCAATGCTCCACCGCTGGCCCCTTCTCCGATGATGACGCAGATGACGGGTACCCGTAGGCGGAGCATCTCATATATATTGCGGGCGATGGCTTCTCCCTGCCCGCGTTCTTCAGCCTCTATGCCGGGGAAGGCGCCAGGCGTATCCACAAGGGTGATGACGGGCTTCCCGAATTTCTCTGCCAGCTTCATCAGGCGGAGGGCCTTTCGATAGCCTTCTGGGTTTGCCATGCCGAAATTCCGGTGCTGGCGCATCTTGGTGTTGATGCCTTTCTGATGGCCGATCATCATAACGGTGCGCCCTTCGAGCTGGGCAAAGCCTCCGACGATGGCCTTGTCGTCGCGGAAGTTTCGATCGCCGTGCAGTTCGGTGAAGTCCTGGCACATGCGTTGGATGTAGGCCAGCGAATAGGGCCTGTCGGGGTGGCGGCTCAACTGTACCTTCTGCCAGGGGGTGAGGGTCGAGGTGATCTCACGTTTCCTTTCTATGATGTCTTCTTCGAGCTGCCGGATAGAGTCGGAGAGGTCTATCTTATTCTTTTCTGCAGTGGCCTGCAGTTGTTCTATCTGGTCGTAGAGTCCTTTGATGGGCTTTTCGAATTCCAGGAAATGTCGGTTCTTAAGCTCGGGAATGGTCTTCATGTTTGGAGGCAAATGGCCCTTGCGGGTAAAGGTAAGCTACGGTGGAAAATTCCCTTAAAATTATTGGTTGCGATATGCGAATTCTTATCTTTGCACACCCTAAATGGATCGGTAGTTCAGTTGGTTAGAATGCCGCCCTGTCACGGCGGAGGTCGCGGGTTCGAGTCCCGTCCGGTCCGCTTAAAATGAGTAAAACCCCTTGATAATCAAGGGGTTTTTTAATGTCTGTAGCAGAAACTGTAGCAAACTGTTCATTCTACCCATTTCTTATCTTCTTTCCTACTGCTAACTGTAAATCGTCAGCATAAAGTGGACAAAATATATACAAATGTAATACTATAATATGACAAAATAGCTCAATGATGATCCCCTTGCTTAGACAAAGCTCTGTAATTACTGATTATATAAAAGTGGAAAAGACCATCCAGATAAAGTAAAATACTCAGTATCGAAAGGATTTACCTCCATCCTCCACCAAGCGCCCTGTACAAATCAATACTGTTGATGTATTGTTCTTTGGTGGCTTCGATGAGGTTGCTGCGGGCATTGATTACCGCCTGTTGCGCAAACAGCACTTCGAGGTAAGTCGCTCTGCCAGATATAAACAAGTCCTCTGCAATACCCGTCATCTGGTTCATGCCCTTCACTTGTTCTTCGAGTAAATCGACTTTCTGCGATAATGTTTTGGATTGGCGTACTTGCACGCTGACTTCATTGAATGCATTCAACACATCACGTTGATAAACCAGCCATTTTTGTTGTTGTGTTGCATTGGCTACATTCAATTCTGATTTCAAATTAGCACGGTTCAACAACGGCGCGGTGAGTCCCCCTACAAAGGCATAAGCAATAGATTGTGGTGTATTGAACCACAACGAAGGACGAAATGCCTGGTACCCAAAACTGGCTGTGATGTTGAGTGAAGGTTTGAAAGCTGCTCTTGCTGCGGCTACATCTGCTTTAGATGCTTGTAAGGCAAATTCTGATTGTTTGATATCCGGACGATTAGCGAGCAGATCTATAGGGGTACCGACTTTCAAGTCATCAACATCAAACAACACAGGTAAAATAGAATCACGATTGATTTTTCCACCAAAGTTGCCTGTCAGCTTACTGATTCTTCCTTCTAAATCAATTTGCTCGGCGACTGCCACCAACCGCATTGCTTCTAAATCTCTCAACTGCGCTCTCACTTGCGAGACCGCTAATTCATTGGTGAGTCCTGCTTCTTTTTGACGCTCTACGATTGAATAGCTTCTCTGCTGAATCAAGCGCATTTCATCAATCATCTTGATCTGCTGATCTGTTGCAATCAATGCACAATTGGCAGATGCAATTTCAGCAACGAGTTGAGTTGTAGCAAGATTTCTTCCTTCAACACTTGCTAATAATCTTGCCAGTGCTGCACGTTTTCTGTTTTTGAGTTTTCCCCATAAATCCACTTCCCAGCTGGATTGTAAGCCAAGGTATTGGTCGGGTAAATTAATTGGGACAATCTTACCTGGTAAGATGTCTGTTGTGATGTTACCTGCACCATCCATCGTATATAATCCAAATCGTCTGATACTCGGAATCAATGCTGCATTTACAGTAGGCGCCATATTGCCCTTTGCACGCAACACGCCAGCGCGTTGCATTTCAATCTCCTGTAATAAAATGCCGAGATCAGGATTTTTCACTAATGCACTATCAATCAAATTGATGAGGTGTTGATCTTTGAACACATCTTTCCATTTCCACTCTGCCATGTTCTCTTTTGAAACAGTACTATCGTAAGTAGAAGGAGGTTGTACAGGAGTATTTGATACAGGTTTGTTTTGTACCGCACAACCCATAACACATAACCCACAACTCATCACCCATAACATTTTTTTCACACGAGCTAGTTTTTTCATGTCTACATATTTTCAGTAAGCGGTTTAGGCTCACGGCGTTTTATTTTTTCTTCAATTATTGCAAACAATACATAAAGTCCTGGAGTAAGTATCAATCCAAAGAAAGTCCCGAACACCATGCCACCAGCTGCTGCTGCACCAATGGTATTGTTGCCAATTTTGCCAGCACCTGTTGCAATCATCAAAGGAATAAGACCTGCAATAAAAGCGAGGGATGTCATCAGAATTGGACGAAGTCGTAATGTTGCACCTTCTACAGCTGCCTTAAATACAGAGCTACCCTGGCTATGGCGCATCGACGCAAATTCTACAATGAGGATGGCGTTCTTTCCAAGGATGCCAATCAACATGATCATGGCTACCTGTGCATAGATGTTGTTTTCTAATCCCATCGCAGCGAGGAATGCAAATGCACCAAAGATGCCTGATGGTAAGGAAAGGATAACCGATAAAGGCAAGAGAAAACTTTCGTATTGTGCAGAGAGCAATAAGTAAACGAAAGCGAGACAGAGCAAGAAAATAAAAATGGCCTGGTTGCCGCTGTTCGCCTGATCACGTGATGAGCCCGCCCAGTCGTAACCAAATCCTTTTGGCAAACCTGCAGCAGCCACTTCTTTAATAGCAGCAATAGCTTGTCCGCTACTGTAACCATTTGTTGGTTGTCCGTTGATCATGGCAGAGGTATACATGTTGTACCTCGATACCTGTTCTGGTCCGTATACTTTTTCAATACTCATGAAACTGGAATAAGGCACCAGATTTCCCTGATCATTTTTTACATAGAGCTTGAGTAAGTCGTCTGGTTGTGCACGATACATCGGAAGTGATTGCACCATTACCCGGTACATTTGTCCGAAGCGAATAAAGTTAGTTGCGTATTCACCACCAATCAATGTTTGCAAACTGCTCATCGCATTATCAGCCGTTACACCCATCTGCGCTGCTTTGTCAACATCCATCTTTAGTAAGAATTGCGGAAACCTTGCGTTGAAGGTGGTGAAGACGTTACTGATTTCCGGACGCTTAGCAAGATCAGCAACGAACTGATTAGCGACCTCTTGCATTTTTTGCAAATCACCAGAACCGGTTTTGTCCAGTAGGCGTAATTCAAATCCACTCGAATTACCATAACCTGGAACAGGTGGTGGTCCGAAGAATTCTATTTCAGCATCTTTAATAGATGCCGTTTTTTTGATCAGTGTATCGATGAGTTGTTTATCGTTTAACTTTCTTTCCTCCCAGGGTTTTAAACTGATGAGATTCATGCCATAAACTGCGCCTGTTCCATCGCTCAATACACTGAAGCCAGCCAATGAGGAAACGCTTTCGACATCGGTAATCTTGTTTGCGATTTGTTGAATTTCATCAACTACAGTTTCTGTTCTTTCCAAAGTAGATCCGTTTGGAGCAGTGATGCTTGCGTAGATAGCACCCTGGTCTTCTTCTGGAATGAAACCGGCGGGAACTATTTTTCCAAGTACACCGGTTAGCGCAAGGAATAAAATCAATGCACCAAATGTGATGGTTCTTCTGTTGGCAATTGTTGATACAAGGTGTTTGTATTGATCTGCCAGTCGGTCATATTTTTTATTGAAGCCATTGAAGAATCGTTCTATGAAATTTTGTTTTTTGTTTTGTACATGATGATGAGGCTTGAGCAGCATAACACAAAGCGCAGGAGTAAGGGTGAGTGCAGTGATACCAGACAATACAATCGATACAGCCATGGTGAGTGAAAACTGTCGGTAGAAAGTCCCAGTCGGTCCATCTAAAAATGCTACTGGTACAAATACTGCAGACATGACCAGCGTAATAGCAATGATAGCACCACTGATTTCTTTCATCGCTTTTTCTGTTGCTTTTCTTGGTCCCATGCCTTCTTCGGTCATTTTTGCATGTACCGCTTCAACTACTACAATGGCATTATCGACAACTATACCAATCGCCATTACCAAGGCAAACAGGGTGATGAGGTTCAGTGAGAAGCCCATGATTTGCATAAAGAAGAAAGTCCCAATTAATGAAACGGGTACTGCTAAGACAGGAATGATGGTAAGCCTGGTATCTTGTAAGAAAATAAATACAACAAGCGCCACAAGTATAAATGCTTCAATCAAAGTTTTGATTACCTCATTGATAGATGCATCCAAGAAAAGAGAAACGTCATAACTCACCGAGTAGTCCATTCCCGGAGGGAAACTGTTTGCTTTGATTTCTTTCATTTTCGCTTTGATGTTGCTGATGACCTCACGGGCGTTGGTACCAGGACGTTGTTTGATCATGATGGCGGCAGAAGGTTTTCCGTTTTCTTTAGACAATACATCATAGTCTTGAGAATCAAACTCTACATTTGCCACATCTTTTAAACGAATAATATTTCCCTGGTCGTCACTTTTTAGTACCAGGTTTTGATAAGCTTCAGGGGTGTTGAGTTTCCCGGTATATTTTAAAACATATTGCAATGATTGAGCTTGTTTGCCGGAGCTTTCACCAATTTTACCAGGAGCTGCTTCTACATTTTGTTCTTTGATCATCGAGATGACTTCTGCAGCTGATAAATTGTAGTTCGATAATTTGTCTGGTTGAAGCCATACGCGCATGGCGTATTCACGAGAGCCCATAATATCTGCGAAGCCTACACCTTCAATTCTTTTTAGTTCAGCAAGAATATTGATGTCTGTGAAGTTGTATAAAAACTTTTCATCCAGGTAATCTTGGTTGCTAAAGATATTAAGGTAGAGCAGCATGCTGTTTTGAACTTTCTCTACAATTACACCCGCCTTAATAGCTTCTTCAGGAAGTTCATCCAGAACAGAGGATACCCTATTTTGAACGTTTACCGATGCAATCTCTGGGTCTGTACCGGTTTTAAAAATAATTTGAATTACGCTGGTTCCATCGTTACCCGATACAGACGACATATAAGCCATACCTGGAACACCATTGATAGCACGTTCGAGAGGTGTAACCACTGCTTTGACACAGGTTTCTGCATTTGCACCAGTGTATTTTGTGGTTACGGTTACTTCAGGAGGTGCGATGTCTGGGAATTGCGTGATGGGCAATTGAGTAAGTCCAATTATACCCACCAGCGAAATCAATACAGAGATTACGATGGAGAGTATGGGACGTTTTATAAATGAGGATATCATTGTTCAGTAGGGTTGATTTGTTTCAAAGTCTCTTCTGCAGTTAGTGGATCAATTTTTACATAATCACCATTTTTGAGTGATGCCACACCTTCCAGAATAAATTTTTCATCTATGTTTAAACCTTCTTTCACCAAAAAGGCATGTGGTAATCTTTCTGCAATGACTACTTCTCTTTGCAATAACTTACCTTTTTTGTCGGCAACAAAAACAAAAACCTTGTCTTGAATTTCAAATGTGGAGCGTTGAGGAATGATGACTGCATTGCTTACATTTTCTTTGATTCTTATTTTACCATTTGATCCATTTTTCAGGAAACCTTTTGGATTTTTGAAGCGTGCTCTGAAGGCGATATTCGCACTGGAGGCATCAAATTCTGCCTCTGTAATTTCAATCCGTCCGGTTAATTCATACGGCGTATTATCGGCCAGAATTAATTCCACTTCATCAGATTGTCCTGCTTGTTTTCTTTTTTGGTAACGCAGGTATTCTGCTTCTGCCACTTTGAAATAAGCAAAGACATCATTTGTAGAAGATAGGGTAGTCAGCATTACGCCTTCGTCCACCAGACTTCCTTTTTTATTGGGTATGCGGTTGATGGTTCCAGCAAATGGTGCACGTATTTCACTGTAGCCCAGGTTGACTTGTGCAAGAGCCAGATCAGCTTCTACTTCTTTGATTTTAGCTTCTGCAATGGTTGCTTTTGAACGCTTGAGTTCAAGCTCTACTTCTGAAATAATTTTTTTGTCGACCAAAGACTTGGTGCTGTTTACTTCAATTTGTGCTTGCTTTAATTCAGCTTCCGCCATGCCCAATTGCGCCTGCAGTTTTTCAATCTCTTGTTTGAGAATGCGGTTATCGATGGTGAAGAGTAGCTGTCCTGCTTGAACAAACGAACCTTCATCTACATGAATTTTCTCAATAAATCCTCTTATGTGTGAGCGGACTTCCACATATTGTACTGCTTCTAAGTCGGCTGCGTATTCTTTATAATAATGTGTATCCATTTGCACTGGAGAGATCACTTTGTACGTAGTTGAAGTTGTATTTTCGGCAGTCGGCTTGTTGCCACAGGCATAGAATACAGCAGTGCTTATTATGCCAAATAGTAATAGCCAACGAGAAGGGTAAGTTCTGTTCATGTGAATCAATAAATAAATGAAAAGATGAAATGCGAAAAGAGCGCTGCTAAGCTTATTGCTTAGATAAAATCTGGAGGAGGCATAACAATGTCTAAACTGATTCTTTCCTTATAATCGGAGGTAGAGTGCTTTTTGAAGACTTGTGATGAAGGTGCTACATTGAATTGATTTGGGATGGGTAGGTGGTAGCGAGGGCAATAATCTTGTTTTGCTACTTCGTCCAGTGTTTGTCCATCGTTTTCCTCATGATCAGGAGTTTCATCAATGTTGCTTAGTAAGATTTCATCTACATATTCAAAGAAGGAATCCAGGTCATCTGAGTTGCTGGCAATCGAGAACAAGGGGGAATCATGCTGTATATGCGGTACAAGCATCCAGGAGTTGAGGTGAAGGCAAACAAGCAAAAAGGATAGCCATTTTTTCATGCAGCGCAAAGATAAGTCAAGCTCTTTAATTAAACTATTGCAATTGTATGTCGTCAAAAAAAGGTGTAGCAGAATCTGTAGCTACTACCCAATATTTTAGTCAATTTAGGTATGTTTAGATGAGAAGAATATAAAGATAAACCCTTTATATTCGAGGGTTTCATCAATTTAAGATAAATTAGGATAAGGTTCAAATTTACCGTCCGGTCCGC
>Ga0194129_10000144_pt1 | contig 141556 bp, 120 predicted proteins | sample TA2KigCa35mmetaG_FD_150862 | JGI IMG/M metagenome (GOLD analysis project Ga0194129, IMG submission 150862) | Freshwater microbial communities from Lake Tanganyika, Tanzania - TA2015038 Kigoma Deep Cast 35m | ecosystem: Environmental > Aquatic > Freshwater > Lake | place: Tanzania: Lake... | reverse complement strand
TCTTTGCCAGATGGTTAAGGGGTGCCCAAAGCACAAGAAGAAAACACTTGAATCTTAGAATATTGTTTTCCTGGAACCAATACCGTCTTTGCGTGGTTCCATCAGTATCCAGTATAAGCCCATGCTTCGCCTCAAAGCAGTGGTCCCACCGATTCCAAGGACAAAAGTCTTTAAAACAAATACTTTCCATAACAACCTCAATCTAAGTAGTTTTTACCCAAAGTGGGATAAGTAAGTACCCTCATGGGTACATTATACCTTTTATCGGGAAAAATTTGGCACTTATATATCAACGGGTGAGGACTTAAAAAGCAAAAAGCCCTTCATGAAGAAGGGCTTTTTAACTCCCCGAGTAAGATTCGAACTTACGACCAACGGATTAACAGTCCGCTGCTCTACCGCTGAGCTATCGAGGAATATGAGAATACAATAGCATGGTAAGTCTATTTATTGCAAGGGGTTGTTGCAATTTAGGGTAGGGGAACCGGTACAAGATCTTTAAGGGGGGTGACTGAACCTTCAAAAAGGGAGCCCCCGAATTTTGTAAGACCCTGCACTGAGAACACCTGCTGCATGACTATGCGTACAATAAGGTCCGCAACCACCTTAGTCACTCCCCCTTTACGGGAGTCAAGATTTTGATATACTACAGGGCCCCTAACGGTATAAACTTGAGGAGACTGGTTTGGAAGGCGTAAAGTGATACGGAGGTTCTGTAGTGTTAATTTTTTGACAGAGACAGAGGAGCCTGCCTCTTTTTGAGGTTCAGCTGTTTTGCTTGTCGAGGATCCCAGGATTGGGTCCCAATTCATTTTTTGATAAAATGGGTCGTAGAATTCCACATCCACATCGATTCCGTTGACCACGATACTATCGACCTCTGTGTTGGGTTGAATAAAATTCCATAGAGGGGCATTGATTTGAATGGTATTTACCATCATCGCATTTGGGACGACCGAACGGGGTGGATTACCTATTACAAATCCCCCGATGAAAATAGAGCGCATTGTCAAATCAAATTTCTGCAAGGAAACCGGTACCGAAAAAAGCGATGAAAGGTTTTGGTTGATTAGAGAGACCCGCTTCGAGTAAATCACAGCACCTCCAATACCTAAAACAATCGCTATAAAGAAAAGTACAACGAAGAGTTTTTTCATAATCACCTTTTTTTACAATCTCAATTCCCTTTTTATCGAGTAAACGATTAGAAAAAAACTTTTTTTTTAACTTTCATAGGCCAACAACCGAGCAATTTTTATCTAGGTTTCAAATCGCTATACAGACGAGGAGAATTTCTTTGAGGTGGATTTCCATTTTGACAGGATCATAATCCAAAAAAAAGCCCCTTTTCAAAAGCAGATTTCATTTTGTTAAAGAAACTATCCAACAAGGATGTCTCAAAGTGGAAAGCATTTAAATCAATAATTTTTATTTACTAAATGCAATAAATTGCATGAAAAATACAAATTTGTTTTTAATTACGATCGCAATAAAATTCTAGGTTAAATGATGCTGCATAAAATTTCTAAAATCGGGTTTTGGATCTTTTTTTTCACCCTTCCTATTTTTCTTAATGCAAATTTAAATAAAAAAGCAAAAATCGCTTTTTTCTTAAGGCATATTGGATACAGGGGAGTGGAAAAATCTACCTTCGATTACGCAGATTTTAATGAAAAAATTCTTGGTAATACCTCGTATATCTTTTATGTAGATGTTCTAAAAGATGAGGGCAAGACCAATAATGATATCGTGCATAAAGCCGATAACAAATTTATAAAAAGGTTCAAGGATAGGTTTTTTGAATGTGAAAACTTTGAAGAGGTAGAAGCTCTTATCCAAAAGTTGGGAATAGATATACTCTACAATCAAAAATCTGGAATGGTGGATACCCATATCTCTAAATTTTGTAAAAATGTGATCCATGCAGTTTTTCTCCCATTTGAGGTGCATGGAGATGCATTTGCAACCATATCTTCTTATCTTTGTGATCTGTTTCCCGATTCAGGATTGTCTTATGTTCCCTACATAGTGCGGACGGAAAATGTCCAAGAAGACCTCAGAAAATCACTAGGAATCCCAAAAGAAGCAGTAGTATTTGGTAGACATGGTGGTTATAAAACATTCGATGTCCCCTATATAAGAAACCTTATACCGAAATTTGCCGAAAAAAATCCCGATTGGTTTTTTTTATTTTTAAATACTGAACCTTTACGGCAAAAGAAGTCTTTATGTAAAAATATTTTCTTTCTTGAACCTACTGAGGATTCCTTATTTGTAGAGAAATTTATTAACACCTGCGATGCTATGATACATGCTCGATTAGATGGAGAGACTTTCGGGCTTGCATGTGCAGAATTTTCTGTAAAAAACAAACCAATTATTTCATTTCCGGGCAAAGACCTATCCCATTTTCAAATTTTAGGTAAAAAGGGGCTTTTTTTCACAAATAGTGGCCAATTTCGACGACATTTAGAGTGGGTTGCAAAGAATAAAGAAGAGATAAAACAAATGGACTGGGATGCTTATTCCAAAGAATTCTCGCCCGAAGTCGTGATGAAGAAGTTTGATGAGATTTTTATACAACCCTGTTTAAAAGGATAGAGTAAAAAAGCCCCTTTTGAAAAGGGGCTTTCATTTTAAGTTTTCAGTAACCTCTAACTACATCATATCGCCCATACCGCCCATCTGAGGCGTTGCGGGAGCCTCTTTTTTAGGAAGAGTGGTGATAGTCAGTTCTGTTGTTAAAAGAAGGCTTGCTGATGAAGCGCCATGTTGCAAAGCGGCTCTTGTAACTTTAGTTGGATCTACAATTCCAGACTTGTAAGCATCAACGAATACCTCATTCAATGCATCAAAGGTCGTTCCCGGCTTACTCTCTTTGATTTTTGCTACAATGATTGAACCATCGCAACCCGCATTTTCGGCGATTTGTCGACAAGGAGCCTCGATAGCTTTTAAGACAGCCATAGCACCAATTTTCTCATCCCCATGCAAATGGTCGATTAGCGGTTTTAGGTGTGTTGCTGCCATCAAAAGAGCGGCTCCGCCACCAGGAACAATTCCCTCAAGAACAGCCGCTTTGGTCGCATGTAGGGCGTCCGTCACGCGGTCTTTTTTCTCTTTGACCTCAATTTCAGTGGCCCCACCGACTTTAATTACAGCTACTCCACCTGAAAGTTTTCCAAGGCGCTCTTGCAGTTTCTCTTTGTCATAGTCCGAGGTTGCCTGGACAATTTGTTGACGGATCATACTGCAGTGTGCTTCGATCGCCCCTTTGTGTCCATGCCCATGGATGATTGTAGTGTGGTCTTTTGTTGAGATCACCTTCTTTGCGCGGCCAAGCATCTCTAAAGTAGTGTTTTCTAGTTTGAAACCTGCCTCTTCAGCTATAACTGTACCACCAGTGAGGATTGCAATATCCTCAAGCATCGCTTTACGACGATCACCAAAACCTGGAGCCTTTACCGCATTCACCTTAATGGTGCCACGCACTTTGTTAATTACAAGAGTGCTTAAAGCCTCCGATTCGATATCTTCAGCAATGATCAACAACGGTTTTCCAGTTTCGGCAACGGCTTGAAGCGGAGTAAGAAGATCCTTGATCGAGGAGATTTTTTTGTCGTGGATAAGGATAAATACGTCCTCGTGATGCACCTGCTGGGTCTCTGTCTCATTAATGAGGTAGGGGGAAACATAACCACGATCAAATTGCATACCCTCAACGATGTCAAGCTCGTTATCAAGCCCTTTAGCCTCTTCGACAGTAATCACACCGTCTTTACCCACTTTTTCCATCGCTTTGGAGACCTGCTCACCAATCTCTGTCTCGCCGTTTGCCGAAATGGTGGCTACTTGCGCAATCTCTTCAGATGTAGAAACGGGTCGTGAGATTTTCATGAGCTCCTCGACAACTACTCTTACAGCCTTCTCAATCCCTTTTTTTACAAGATTGGGACTAGATCCGGCGCTTACGGCCTTAAATCCCTCTTCATAGATAGAGCGTGTCAAAACGGTCGCCGTCGTCGTACCATCACCCGCAACGTCGTTAGATTTAGACGAGGCTTCCCTTACGAGCTGCGCACCTAAATTTTCAACTGAATCAGGGAGGGTAATCTCTTTAGCTACTGTCACTCCGTCTTTGGTAATAAGCGGGGCACCATACGAGCGCTCAATGATCACGTTGCGCCCTTTAGGTCCTAGGGTCACCTTTACCGCATCGGCAAGTTTATCAACCCCTCTTTTGACGCGGCGTCTTGCTTCGTCGCTAAAATGTAGTTCTTTTGCATCTGCCATTTGGTCACCAGTGTTATAAAATTCCTAAAATATCGTCTTGGCGTAAGATCAAATAATTTTTGTCGTCTATGCGCACTTCAGTTCCGCCGTATTTGTTAAAAAGGACAGTGTCGCCCTCTTTGACTTGCATAGATTCCTCTTTTTTACCGGGACCTGCTTTCAAGACTTTCCCTTTTTGAGGTTTACTCTTCGCGCTGTCCGGTATAATAATTCCTTTTTTTACGTCCTCTTCCTCGATAATCTCGATCAGGAGGCGATCGCTGAGTGGTTTAAAACGCATAAGGGTTTCCCATGGTGTTTTTGAAATTTGTTAAAGATGTTATCAAGGAGAGGATTTTTTTGCAATAAATTTAGCAGTTGTAAATTACAATTGCTAACACTTAAATTTCGACACGATAATTTCTTTAGAGATTGTCTTTTTTTCGCCAATTTAAGAAGATGACCTTTATGTACGATCATGAAGATGTGTCAAGGTGGGACCTCAAGCCGCTTTATAATGATGAAAGGGCTTGGGACCAAAATTATGAGAAAATGCTGAAACAGGGCTTTGAAGCGGTGATCCGTTTTAGGGGAGAGCTTGGAAAAGATCCAAAAAATCTGGAGGCCTCTTTAGATGCCTTTTTCGATTTCAACCAGATGCTCGAAAAGCTGTATACCTATGCGCATCTTTTGAGTGACGGGGACATTTCAGATCAGCAAAACCTGATGCGGTTAAATCAAGCAAGATCTCTTTATAGCGATTTTGATGCAAATACCAGTTGGATGCGTTCAGAAATTTTAAAAATTCCTCATCTGCAACCAAAAGGGAAATATGCCCGCTATTTGGAGCGAATTCTGTTAAGTCGACCCCATACCTTGAATGAAGAAGAGGAGAAGATTCTCTCTTTATGTGGTGTGACACAGCGGAGCTCCTCACTATTTAGCATATTGAACAACGTCGAATTGAAGTTTGATGACGCTGTTGATTCTACAGGGGAAAAATATCCGCTAACACTTGCCAGCTATCAAAACCTGGTGAAATCATCGGATCGCACTCTTCGACAAAGTGCTTTCACGAATCTTTTCTCCTCTTTTGAGAAGGTGAAGCTCACACTAAGTGAAAATTACTATCAAAAAGTTCTTGAGAATGATTTTTATCGCAAAGTTCGAAAATTTGACTCCTCGATGGAGGCGGCGCTATTTTCCAATGAAATTCCTCTGTCTGTCTATGCAACACTTTTAGAAACTGTGGAAAAAAAGGAAAATCTCAAGCAGCTACACCGTTACGTTCAGTGGAAAGGAAAAGTACTGGGTCTAAAAAATGTCCATCCTTACGATCTCTACGCTGAGCCATTTGAAGAGGTAGAGGTTAAGTTCTCGCTCGATGAGGCTATTGGGCTAGTGCTCGAGTCGATTCGGCCTTTGGGAGAAGAGTATGTGGCGATAGCTGAGAAAGGGCTTAAAAAAGAGCGTTGGGTGGATTGGTTTGAAAGACCGGGTAAAAGAAGTGGGGCCTACTCTTCAGGTTACTATAAATCTCACCCCTATATTTTGATGAATTTCACAGGATCCATCAGAGATCTTTTTACCCTGGCACACGAGCTTGGGCATAGTATGCATAGCTACTACAGCAATAAAAATCAGCCCTACCCTTATGCGTCCTACACTATTTTCGTTGCTGAGGTCGCCTCGACCTTTCATGAGGAACTCTTGTACAATCTTTTGATGAAGAAAATTCAAGATCCTAAAGTGAAACAATACTATCTTCATTACAAAGCTGAAGCTATTCGCGCGACAGTGCACCGTCAAACTCTATTTGCCCATTTCGAAAAACAGGCTCATGGATACGTCGAAAACAAAGGTGTTTTGACTGCAGATTATATTTGTGGTGTTTTTAATGATCTTTATAGAAAATATTATGGAGACAGCTTTGTAATAGACCCGTTGCTCGGAGTTGAGGCTTTAAGAATCCCCCATTTCTACTCTTCGTTTTATGTCTATCAGTATGCAATAGGGATGAGTGCAAGCCTAGCACTCCACGCAAACTTGCTGAAAGACCCTGTTGAGGGGAAAAAAAGGTACCTTGAATTTATAAGTTCAGGGAGCTCCAAAAAGCCCGTCGACATTTTAAAAGATGCTAATGTAGATGTAAGGGATCCTAATACGATCCAAAAAGCATTAGATGCGTTTAAACAATTAGTTGATCAATTGGACACATGATCGATCAAAGAGACCAAAAAGCCAAAGGCTATTTCATCGTATTGAATGAAAAAGGGCTCCATACGAGACCTGCAGCGGAATTTGTCCGCTGTGCTGCGCAATTTAAATCGAATATCACCTTACGTTTTGAGGACTTGACTATCAATGGAAAATCTATTCTGGGGATTTTGATGTTAGCTGCCGCAAAAGGATCCAAGGTGTGTGTTGAGGCGGATGGGGAGGATGCCGAGGAGGCGGTTCGATCGCTATTGGATCTTTCTAGGAACCGTTTTTATATTACTTATTAGGGTTCATCTTTTGTGAGATCTATCACCTTTTGAGAAATATACAAGGGAAACTTATGGGTTTTCAAAAGGATCAGCACATCACTAGGCCTTATATCTATGGAAACTATCTCCTTTCCCGATCGATCTACAAAAAGTTTGGCGAAGTAGATCGATTCTTCTACGTGGTCGATGATGCATTTGATGATCTTGAGTTCAAAACCCTCAACAACACCAGAAATAATGTCATGCGTTATTGGACGCCTGTATTCTCGTCTAAGCTGTTCGTTTACATCGGATGAGGTATAGAGTGGAATTGTCCCTTTTTTTGTGTGGAGCTTAAAAAGGGTGTAATTTGGGTGGGGGTCGACTTCATAAGACTCGATAGGGATCAGGGTTTCGTCAAACATGGATCACCTCTGCCGAGTCCTCTTTGCCGACGATAAAAAGTTGGGGCGGGGGAAAAACCCCCACTTCGATTACTCCCGGTATGTTGCAGAGCTCTTGGCAAATTTCGGGTGTAGGTTTGTGGCCACCTAATGGGGCTTGCATATCAAAAATGATTGCTCCCTGGTCAGTGACAAAATCTTTACGGATATTTCCTTTGTGGTGGATTAATCTCAATGTCGAACGTAGGCCAAAAGGGAGCACCTCAACCGGAATTTTTTTGAATCCGGCTCCTATAGGACCACGTTGCAGTTTTGTAAGATCCACCATGATAATTCGGTACTTGGCGCTGGTAAAAAGAATCTTTTCGCGCGTAAGGCAACCGCCGCCCCCTTTAATCAGATGAAAGTTGTTATCTAGTGAGACTTCATCCGCACCATCAATATAAAAGTCTAAAGATTCAAAAGAGTCTTCTTTCATGTAGGGGAGAATTTTGTGGCTCATATCAAATATTTTTTTTGAGCTAGCGACACACTCGAATGGGGGGAGCTCATGGTGTCTTTTCATAAGGATTTTTAAGAAAGCCTCAGAGGTCGATCCGCTGCCTATCCCCAACTTAAACGGGTGTCTAGCCTTTTCCAGCAAAATTTCAAACGCCTTTTTGGCGGCGTGGGCTTTCATCTCATCGCGCATTCTAATCCTTTTAGTGCCGATTTTTTCGTTTTAATTCAAATCAAACCATTCTATTGAATTTTAGATTGTAGACTTGTAAAAACTTAGGATAGAAAAAAATTTTTTTTTAATCAAAAACAGATCTCAGGCCATCCAGCAACAATTAATAATCTTAGAAAAATATAAAAAAACTTTTTATTTACTGATTTGAGGTTAAAGTTCCTGGTTTACAAAATTTTAAGAAGATCGCAAGATAAAGCCATCCTATTTTTGAGGGCAAAATTCATGGCAACACGTGTTGATAATGATAAAAAGGTAGCGCAAGAGAGCGAAAAAACAAAAAAAGCGCGTGAAAAACTAAAAACTCGACTAAAAAAGATCGATACTATGGTAACATCTCAGGCGATCGATGAAAAAAAAGACCAAATAGCCGACTGGATATCACGCCACTCTTGGTCAAGAGATTCCGTCACAAAGGACGATCTCGGTCTTTTTGATAAAAATCGCAACTCCGCTCCGTTGAGCAAAAAAACTCAAGGTATGAAGGAGCGTTTAGAAAAGGATAAATAGATGAGACCCGTTAGCACCGATACCGCCCTTGTGTTATCCCATTTGAAGGAGAGGGGATTATTTCAGGATTCCACTCCAGGCTTAGAGGACCATTTGAAGGAGGGGCGCTACGTTTATGCAGGATTTGACGTAACAGCCGATTCATTACACTTGGGTAATCTCCTTGTGATTTTGACTCTTTACCGCTTCAAGATGATGGGGCATAAACCGGTTATTCTTTACGGGGGTGCGACCACAAAAATCGGTGATCCATCGGGAAAGCAAAGCGATCGGCCTCTTTTATCTATTGAGCAAATTGAACATAATCTTAGAAAAATCTCTTCTAATTTAGAGCAGATTTTGGGCAATGATCTTATTTTTGTGAACAATTCCGACTGGTTTGATCAAATGACCGTTCCCACCTTTTTAAGGGATATTGGCCGATTTTTTCGAGTATCCCAGATGCTTGGAAAAGATTCTGTACGCAGTCGAATGGAGGCAGAGGAGGGGATCAGTTTTTGTGAATTCTCTTACCAGCTGCTCCAGGGGTATGATTTTCACTACTTAGCCGAAAACCATGGCGTAACAGTGCAAATAGGGGGAAGCGATCAATGGGGAAACATGACAGCAGGAACCGATTTGTCGCGCAGAAAAGGGGGGAAGGAGCTACATGTAATGACCATCCCGTTAATGCTACGATCGGATGGGAAAAAATTTGGTAAAAGCGAATCGGGTGCGATCTATTTAAATAAAGACCGTACTTCTGCCTATGCATTCTACCAATACCTACTCAACATTCCAGATGAGGATGTAGAGATTTGTCTTAAGCGTTTCACCTTTTTGAGCCTTTTAGAGATTGAGTCCTTAACAGGTCTTGAACGACAAAGACGCCTAGCATCCGAACTGACACGCTTTATCCATGGCGAGATGGGCCTTAAAGAGGCTGTCCGACTCACAGAGGTGGCTTTTAGCGACCAGTTGGGGTCTAAAGAGGATTATGACCAGATTTTCGATGCTTTCCCACACGCCAAACTCTCCATCAAATCCTCGGTTGGAAAAACTATTATGGATATTCTCCTTGAAGCGGGTTTGATCCCCTCAAAATCAGAGGGTGTTCGACTGATCTCAAGCCAGGGATTAAGGATAAATGGTAAAATTATTGATGATCCAAAATCTTTGTTTCAAAATGAAGAATTAATTGGTGGGGTTTATTTATTTGCACAACAAGGCAAAAAAAAGAAAATGTTGATTAGTTTCAGTTAATTACGTTTTTTTAATTTGTCATAAATTACTGATTTTATTAAAGGAGGGTTAAGAAATAAAAGTGCAGGGAGTTGACGAAATGGCGACAAAGACGAAGAAAGAGCTCGTTCTAAAAATTGCCACGGAGTGCAACCTTAATCCAAACGATGTCCGTCGTGTAGTTCAATCTTTTTTGGATAGCCTTATTGAGGGGCTTGCCGTAGGAGATCGATACGAATTCAGAGATTTTGGGGTATTTGAGGTTGTTGTTCGTAAACAAAAAATTGGGCGAAACCCTAAAAATGCTGGTATTGCTATCGTTATTCCAGAGAGAAAAGCGGTAAAATTTACCCCTGGTAAAAAAATGAAAGAGGATGTAGAGCAGCCTGTTTCTAAAGATCACCACGCTCACAAGCACCATCAAAGATCTGCAACTTTATAAAATCCCTTCTTATAATGTCTTAAAGCCTTTTTACTTTGTGAAAAGGCTTTTTTTATGCTTGATTTCTTCCAAGATAATTGTATGATTACAGGATCACTTTAGAAATAGACCACTCTGGCGTCAGCTTGGGGTTGACCCTTGAACTATTAAAAAACTTTAGCGCATTTGTAGGTTTCTTGAATTGAGCGCTTAAGTCGATATTTCGGGACGTTAAAGGGGGGCTATTCATCGAGGTGCGATTAGAAGTTATAGGTGGGTCAATTGAGATTCTCAAAGTTTTTGTCACGTTCGTTTTTATTTGTTTTTGCAGGGATTGGCGCAATGTGGTTTGTAAAAAACAAGCCTTTTCTGTCCTTGAACACGCAACATAAAAGTGAAGAGGCCGTCTATCAATTTAATGACGAGATAGTCCTAGATGAGACAAAAAAAGACCCCTCCTTGGAAGTTGACCGTGTGCGTTTGCTTTTTTCAAAAGGGCCCGATAAATTACCCATCGTAGAAACTGTGACATATTCGAGTCGTGTCCCCTGGTTGAAGGGGCGTCCAGCTTGGTTAGCCGACTACGCCTCTTACTTTAATACCTCAAGACATTTTATTGCTCGTAGCTTGAATGGTAAAAACGATTATGTGAGCCAAAAGGTCTCGATTGGGGATAGGTTTAACGTTTTCAAAAAAAACCTCTCATTAGAATTTCACCTGAAAATCAATCTTTCAACCGCCAAGATGCAATTTTTTTACAAAAATCTCGACTCTCAGGAGGATGTTCTTTTAAAAACCTATCCTGTGGGGTTAGGACGGGTAGATCCTAATTCACCCTCAGGATGTTTGACACCGGTCGGAAAGTTTAAATTAGGCTCGAAAGTTGCGATTTATACTCCCGGTGTTACTGGATTTTTCCAAAACCGTAAGATCGAGATGATGGAGGTATTTGGAACACGTTGGCTTCCGTTTGATGAAGAGATCGAGGGGTGTTCAGATGCAGCTAAAGGCTACGGAATTCATGGAGTTCCCTGCCACTTTGACGCACAAAACGGAAATATAAGCGAAGAGAGGGCCTTGATCGGAGACTACTCTAGCGATGGTTGTATTCGGATGGCAAAAGATCATATTGAGGAGCTTTTTTCCATCGTTATCACTAAGCCTACGATTGTAGAAATCGTACGTGGTACAACCGAATAATCTTTAAATTCTCTTTTTAAGAAGAGGAGTTTCAAACTCCTTTTCTTAAATGGTCAGTTGTCAGAATCGTGCTTTTCGATTAAACTTATCATCGTATGGAAAAAGTAAAATCTGCTGTCGATCTAATTGGGCAAATTAGTGGTTTGAAGGCGACTTTCGATTCTAGTTCAAACAAAGACCAAAACGCGCTTCTTTTAGAGGAGTTGAAATCTTCAGTCCAGGCTTTAAGAGAGTTGATCACACCTATGGAGAGGGTGGATCTTGCCCGTCATCCGGAGCGTCCTAATATAGAGATGATCCAAAAAGCGCTTTTCAAAGATTTTATCGAGCTTCACGGAGACAGACAATTTGGTGATGATCCTGCAATTTATGCGGGAGTTGGGACATTCATGCAAAGGTCATTTATGTTGATTGGTCACCATAAAGGGGTTAATCCACAAGATAGAGTAGCAAGAAATTTTGGGATGCCACGCCCGGAAGGTTACAGAAAAGCTCTAAGATTGGCACAACTTGCCGAGCGATTTTCACTGCCGATTCTTTTTGTGATCGATACCCCCGGAGCCCATAGTGATCTGGAGTCGGAACAGAGGGGGCAGGGGATGGCGATAGCTAAGAACATCTATCAATTCTCTGCAATTCGCACACCGATGCTTGCATTGATTCTTGGTGAGGGTTCATCGGGGGGCGCCCTAGCTATTGGTGTTGCTGATCGTGTTTTGATGTTAGAAAACAGTATCTACAGTGTGATTTCCCCAGAGTCTTGTGCCTCTATTCTTTGGAGGTGCTCGTCGAAAAAGGCGCTTGCGGCTTGGAATTTGCAATTGGATGCACCATTTTTATTGAAAAATGGGATTGTACATGAGGTGATAACGGAGCCTTACGGTTCGGCGCATTTGGATCCTGAGGGTACTATTCGGGGGATTGAAAAAGCTGTTCAAACCCATTTCAATCAACTATTCACGCTCTCGCTTGAAGATCTTATGCAACAACGATATACTTTCTTCCGACAAATGGGAGAAGTTGACGATTGTTTGAGTTGATCAGAACATGCTTAGAAAAAAGCCACCAATTCCGTAAATTAGGCCTCTGGGTGATCTTGTCCATGCTTTTGATGAGCATGGCTGAGCAATGTGAGATTTTGTGGGTTGCGATGCTCACCTCAGTAGGTCAGGATTTTGGTTTGCTCAAGGGGGGGATGATCGGTGATTTTTCGATGTGGATCTCACGGCATTTTTTGCAAGGCTCTAACGCGCTCCAAACTCTGATAGCGATCTCTTTACCTGTAGCAACTTTTAAAGCAGCTACCCTTTTCTGGGGGCGATTTTTGGTGCAAAAACTCTCTATTCAAGTGAGTCGAGAATTAAGAGACAATTATTTTGCCCATCTTCAACAACTCCCGATGAAGTTTTTCCAGCAGCATCACATTGGATCTTTGTCGCAGAAAGTAACTGGCGACTCTCAACAAATTGCCGTATCGATTAATTCATTTTTTCGAAACGTGATCTTAACTCCTTTCAAGCTCCTCTCCTCTTTGAGTTTTTGCCTTTTTTTATCTTGGAAGCTTTCCATAGTGATTTTTGTAGGTTTTCCCCTTTTAGTGATTCCATTAGTTGTGATTACGAAAAAAGTGCGTGCATCGACAAGACAACTTATGAAAAATCAAGAGTTATTTTCGAGTACGCTTTTAGACTACCTCTCGGGCATTCAGACGGTGAAAATGTTTTCGATGGAGCGTTTTTCTCTAGAAAAATACCAGGAAGAGAATTCTAGAATGGCTTTTTACGAACAAAAGGCGGCTAAGTATGATCTAATGACAAGACCGATACTGCACTCTGTTACTTCGCTTTGTCTTGCGGGTATTATTCTTACCGGTCTTTATGCTTTTCAAATGTCTGTTCCCGATTTGATCGCTTTTTGTGGGATTTTGCATTTGACATACGATCCCATTAAAAAATTTGCAGAGGAGAATGCAAGCATACAAAGGGGGGTTGCGGCTTTAGAGCGTATGCTTTCTGTGATGCAGGTAGAACCTCAAAACGATAGAGAGGGGAGTGTAGAACTTGAAACCTTTGAAGATTCTATTGAATTTGATCATGTGAGTTTTAAATATGAGGATCAGTACGTTTTAAGGGATGTCTCTTTTACAATTAGGCGAGGAGAGACGGTTGCGATTGTGGGGGCTACAGGATCAGGAAAGTCAACAATTTTAAATCTTTTGCCAAAATTATACGAGGGGATGGAGGGAGACATCCGAATTGATGGGAAAAGCATTCGTGATATACGCCATCACTCTTTAAGAAAGCTTGTGTCTTATGTTTCTCAAAAGCCTTTTTTATTCTTTGACACAATTCGTAAAAATATCAGCTTTGGACAAAATTTGACTGAGGAGGCGGTAAAGCTTGCCGCTTCACTAGCCTACGCAGACGAGTTTATCGATCGTCTTGAATTGAAGTACGATACCCATCTTAGTGAGACAGGCAAAAATTTGTCAGGGGGACAGCAGCAGAGGCTTGCGCTTGCAAGAGCTTTAGCGAAAAAATCTCCTATCTTGCTTTTGGATGAGGCCACATCTCAGCTTGATGCTTTCAGTGAGGAAAAGGTTAAAAGTGCGGTTGAAAAGATGCAAGGAACTCTCACCCAGATAATCGTAGCTCACCGTTTGAAAACTATCGAGAAAGCCGATCGAATTATTGTGATGAAAGAGGGGAGGAAGCTGAGTGAGGGGACTAAGGAGTCTTTGTATGAAAATTGCCCCGAGTTCAGATCAATGTGGGATCTCAACGACCTTTCAATGAAAAGCCCCACATATACCGAAAAAACCTAAAAAAAGTAGAAGTGAAACTATGTATTTACACATACCAGCAGAGTACTTAGCCTACAGCGTGATGCCGCCGGAGGATCTCGACAGAATTTTTTCCCCTCGTACAAAAAGAAGAGTCGAAAAGAGCGAAACCAACCACCTAACCACCCCAAAAAAAAATCGGCATCAAAACAAAAATGCGTACTGTTTGATTGAGAGGCAGAATGCTACAGAAAGCTCCGAACTAGTTACACACAAAAAAGTCGAGGGGCTAATTTTTTGCTTATTCCCTTGTATTGTAAAAAATAAACCTTAATTTAGAGAAACGATTTTGAACTTCCCTTTCGAATTTATCCATTTTGATATTAGCTATCCTCGTCAGATTCTTGAACCGATGATGGAAACCACACCTCAAAACAAAAAAAATCGGGAAATTGAACAAATCTTCTTTTCATGTTTTTTTAAAAAAACTGTGAATAAGGAGGATTAATGTTGCCAGGTATCCCGCCAGAAAAAAATCAAAAAACCACTCTTGAGAGTTTCGTAGAGAGTTTTTATCCCTCATTTCTCTCAAAAAAGCTTATAGAAAAAACCTCAAGAGCCTTTAATAAAATGCAAGAGCATAAGAAATCCGATTGAATTTGCTTCTTCTTAAAAGGCTCTGAATCAAAAGAGCCTTTTTCAATGAATATCGCTTTTACAAAGCAGTTTCATTTTTTTTTAACTATGAGAGGAAAAAGTGGGACCAGCAGGACTTGAACCTGCGACCAAGCGATTATGAGTCGCCTGCTCTGACCAACTGAGCTATGGTCCCTGAAAGATTTAGTCTTAAAAAATAGGTATTGTTACCCAGTTTTAAGATCTAATTTTAAGGTCAAAAAAACCAATCACTCAACACTATAGCATACACCAATTTTCTCGAAAAGAGAGAATCATCACTTATCTTCAAAGCTCAGTTAAATTGTATCTCTATATATAAAAATACAATTAAAATAATTATTTATCAATATTTCAGGTAGATCAATGTTTGTTTTGTTCTTTATTTTTTCTTGCCATATGTTAGCCGATTTGGCATAGGAGGGGCATGCGTTGGATTTTGTGGTTGATCCCTTTTTGCCTATTTTCAGGCTCGCTTTATGACAAGATGTATGTTGCAGGTTATAAAGATGGTAAAAACCCCAACTTTTTATCCCGTTCCGACAATATACCTCCAGGCCAGCTTTCCAAAGCTGAAGACACCTATCTAGAGGGCTATATCCAGGCTTTAATTGACACCCATTATTACGAGTTAGAAATACTTGTATTGGTCAAAGAGCGCAAAGTCTATCTCTACAACATGCCCAATAGCTTTATCACTCGAGAGGCTCTTGTCTCTTTTGTAAGAGATTTACCCGATATCGAGTCTGTAGAAATTGTTGAGGGGCCTTTTCCAGAACCCGGTGTTGCTGAGATCGAGTCAAGGGCTGGCAGAGAACGTGTTTCCGGTATCTGGTTTCCCGAATCTACAGTCCTTTTCCAACCCCTTATCGCTAATCCCCGTACTCCCAATTACTCTTTAGCCTACCGTTTCGGTAGCGATTTTTTAGCCAAAGATACAGTGGCTGTTTCTCTAGGCGATTTTTTCCCGATTTACAGATTTTCTAACATAGGTGCTTGGAACGCCGATCTACAAATAGATTTTGCTGCCTGCGTTTGGACCGTTTTCAATATGGATGCCCCAAACGGCAGGGGAGGAGAATGGGCTCGTCTAGATAATAGCGACTATTTAGCAGCACTCCCCATCTCCTTGGCTTTTGGTCGATGGTCTTTTCGTTTGACATTCTATCACATCTCTACTCATTTGGGTGATGAGTATATTTGCAATCTACTGTATGCAAGTCAACCCGTATGGCGCGAAAATCCAAGTTTTGAAGTTTTGGAATTCATGTCTGCTTACCAAGTTACCGAAGGTTTACGAGTCTACTTAGGTCCTGGCTGGATCGTCCATCAGGATAACTCATTCCCCATGGGGGACTTCTATGTAGAATATGGCTTTGAAGGGCGCTGGTTCGGTAAAAGAATCAATTATCATCGCCTTTTTGGCTGCCCATTTATAGCTGTTGACGTCCAAAACTGGCAGTGTACCGACTGGAGATTTAGTGTGAACGCTCTTGTAGGTTATGAGTGGAGTAAGCTTCACGGTGTCGGACGCAAAGTGCGAATTTACGCTCAATACCATAACGGTAACAGTGAAGGGCAATTTTTCAAACAGCACTTGCAATACGGTGCTATTGGAATCTCCTGGGGCTTCTAAAAGAAGTTCAAAATCACTCTCTAATATGATAGAGAATTTGAACTTTATTCAAAAAATAAGCGCTCCTAAACAACTAAAGCATAATGGTATATATCCCGCTCATCTAAAGGATCTTAAACGGTTTTTACGCCGACTGTTACTTTCCTAAAACACTCACTTTTAATGTTAAAATAATTTATATATTTTTATTTGAAATTATTATATAATTAATTAATAAAATAAATGGTATTAGATCCGCCTTTAGGTTTCTCTCTTTTTAAAAAAAGGTTGAAACCTGAATGGAGGTCATAAGTTTTGGGGGGCATTATGATAAACAGTACTGTACATAGGCTAGCTCGACCACCGGTTAAAACCTTTGGTTCAGCTGCCATAAATTCTCGTCTAGGTACAAGAATGATCAGCACCAATTCTAAACCTGAACAAAGTTCAACAGGAATTTCCAGAATTGCTGCTGCAGCTCGAAATGGAATGAGTACTTTTAGAGAAATTCGTGAAAAATTGCTCCCTTTTGTCAAGGCATCACGTATTGGGCAAACTCTTTATTTGCATCCTAGTTTGCAAGCTCTTATGGCCGAAGAAAAATATTCGGCTCAAGAAGTTCTCGATTTTTTAAACGAAAATTTTACTATCGGACTACATGGTACAAACGGATTCAAAGCTATAGAAGAGCAGCTTAAAAACGGAAGATTAGAGTTAATTAAGGATTTTTTCTGGACCAAAGACGTTACCGAGTCTACAAGTTACGCAAAAGGTGAAGAGCCTATTATAGTCGTTGTAGAATTACCCGGGGAAAAAGAAAATCATTTTAATAGAATTTGCCTTATGCATGCCAAGCACTACATAGCACAAGGTTATCACGCAAATGTTTTGGCTATATTTGAGAAAAATAATAAAATCATCTCCAAAGATTTTGTCAACACCAAGGCGATGATTGCTGCGAAAGATGCGTTTGTTAAAACTCTTAGAAGTTAGGTTTTTTTAAAGATGAAAATTCCCAATGTCAATATTCTTTGGAATATAGCTAAGAATGTGGCAAATAAAGAGATCAGATCTAATTGTTTGCTTTCAGCTAAAAACCATTTTGAGCAGATGCGTCACGGATTTCAGTATGGAAAAAATATCTACATAAGACCTGAAAACAAAGACCTTATAAATTTAAATATCTATGATGCACAAAAAATAACTGGTGGTCTTTTTCATGGTGCAAGGGATGCTCAAACGGTTATAGATCTTGCTAAGAATTATGGGGCATTTCCCCCGGGTAAAGGGTTACACGTTGTGGCTGGTTGTGAAGTTGGGCTAGCACGCTCTATTGCGGGTCCAAAGGGCGTTATGGTTTTAGTGGAGAGCAAAGAGGGTGTTGCTTCCGATGCTTATGGTAATTTACAAATTCCTTTATACGCATCCAAAAGAATTATCGGAATTTGGGAAAAAGATATCGGACGAAATTCTATTGAAAGTGCATTATGTGCCTCAATTTGCCATTACCTAGGTCGAATCAGCTCAAGTTGTTCCTAAATCACAGGTACGACTAAGATCACACCCACGCACAAACCCCTTTTCATAAGGGGGGAAATTTGGCCCAATTGGGAGTGTGTCAGAAAAAAATCTACGATATACTTCAATTGCTTCTTTATGGTTTTCGACAACATAAAAGCAGTTAGAGATCCATTCTGAACCTTTAATCGTTCCCGATTGCAAGTTGATAGTAAAGCGGTTGGTGATTTTCATTTCCCAGTAATGGGGGGAACCAAACAAGATTACCGGATAGGGGGGCACGGAGTTCACTTTTCTTCGAACCTCCTCGAGGCTATACTCGAAGTCAGTTCCGATTCCTCCTTCCAAAAAGATGGGAAAATCTAGGTAAAATTCGGCTTGTCTCTCCACAAGCTTATCAATCCGATAGGTCATTTTGGCATCTATAAAGGTATTGATTGCCTGTTCATTCACATATCCGCCTGTCTTTAGACTAAAATCCACTATGTTAGCGCATGAAAGGATTCCTAAAGATTTTGCAGCTCTATTCCCTACCTCCATCACACCTGGCCCGCCTCCGGTTACCAGAGCGATTTGAGTTGTAGGATTCAACAGGGGATGAGAGCACGAGGCGCGCATTTCAAGGATTCCTTTAAGAAGAAGGGTAAGTTCCTGCTCGAAATCGGATCCTTTGAGATTGGAGCCATAAACACCGAAAAAAGTCGCTTTTAAAAACTCCTGGACATGTTCTTTAGGAACAAACATTCCAGTATAGCGTCCTAAGCGCTCAATAAATTGCAGACATTTTTTTGTAACAAGATCCACCCAATGAATTTCGATCCCCAAACGGTATAAATCAATCATGAATGTTCGATCCTCATGGGTAAAAAATTGATCTGAGGAACGGGATGCAAATTGGAAATAGAGCCTTTTGATCTGTTTTTTTGTTCTATCAGATAAAAACAGACGCTTCAAAAAGTAGGTAGGGAAATGACGACAAAATAGAACCCCTTCTGAAGTGAACTCCTCCCAATCGATTCTGTTTAAAAAATAGGTTTCGGGTTGGTTTAGGATGTAATTTTGGATCATGATGGAATCGCTAGGAGACATTTCTACTGTCGGGATGGATTCGATAAAGTAGTCTTTGACAATCCAATCTTTAGCGTTGAGATTCTGCATCTGTTTGGAGCTGACAACAAATGTCGCTGCTTTGTTACTTTTTAATCCCGGTGCATTTTTGAAAGCCTCGAAAACATTCTGGTCGTTGGCTAAAAGAGCTTGTAGTTTATCTCTATCAGAAAAAAAGACATACTCTTTGTAGGGTTCTAAAACGTAGAATTCAAGAGGTATTTGCTCTAGCGGCTGATTGCTTTTACCGAAAAACTCATAAATATCCCCAGAATTACGCGTTGTGGGCTCCAATATTGAGGCTTCAGTGTGGATATACCCTGGAGGCAAAAGCTCATTTTTTACTCTTGCAAAAACCGTTCGGATATAAAGGGGCTCTGTTTTAACCAGAAGAATTTCATTTTCTTGAACGATTCGAGGTAAAGAGCTATCTCTTTTTTGGTGCAGTTGCAAAAGATGCCGTAAAGAGATTTTTCTTTCTAAGGCAACAGCGATCGTAGGGAGCAGGCCATGAATACTCTCTTTATAGAGAACTTTCCCCTCCAGAAGAGGAATAAAACCGATCAGTTGTCCGTTGATCACCTGTAAGTCGAAACGCTCTTTAAATGAGAGCAAGGGGTGGCCATGTCGATCACTTCGCTCAAACATGCGCACCAGGTAATCTGGTTTAAGAACTAACCGGTCAGGATCTTTGGCAAAAAGTTTGCCCACGTAAGCCCCCTTTTCTAAAATTGCCAAAAGTTCTACTCCAAGAGGACAGCGTGGAATAAATTCGACATGGGCACGAATTTTTTTTAAGCCAAAATCGATTTCGACATGGTCTAAAGCCGCATCAAGACCTAGTTGTGCAAGGATGCTTTTAAGATTGAATTGTAAGAGCTTGGGGTCTATTTTAAACCCCAAAAATTTGGCTGAGACATGCTCAAAAAGGACAACGGCTTTATTATTATTTCTGGTCTCAATGAAGCCGTCGGGAGTAGTTAAATCAAACATCGTCGTAGATCTCCTTGAAGAGACGAAATCCTCGAGGGTAAACTCTCCCTTTTGATCCTAAAAGTAATTTTTCGTCGAAAAAATGTTTGTAGACCTCAACAGCCTCGGAGCCCGACGAGATTTGTATAAGACAATTGGAGAGGTATTCGCCTGTGCGTAGAGTGCCTGATTTGTGGTTAAGAGTAAATCTTGATGTGATTTTTTGTTCCCAGTAATCCGCATCTCCAAATAGCAAGATTGGCGTAATTTCGTAGCTTCCTACTTGCCGTCCGACCACCTCAAGAGCTAACTCAAGGTCTGTACCAAAACCTCCGATAAAAAATATAGGAAGCTTTACAAGAAACTCTGCTTGTCGCTCAATCATCCGCTCGATACGATAGGTCATTTTCCCATCAAGATAAGGATTCATCGGTTCAAAAGAAAAGTTGCAAAGATGAGCTATCGATAAAATTTTGAGGTCATAGGCAACCTTGTTGGCGATCCCCATGACGCCGGGGCCACCTCCTGTAGAGACAGCTAGAGGGCGTGTAGGGTTTAAAAGATGGTGAGAAGATCCTATTTTTATCGCTTCTAAGCCCAGTAAAATATCTCTAATATCTCCCTCTATATCTTTGGAGACACAGCTTGAACCGTAGATACCAATTGTTAGGGCTCGGTGATATTCCTCAATTCGGTTGGGGGGAAGAAAGATTCCCGTGTAGTCCAAAACACGCTCGCAAAATTGTAAAAGCTTAAAAAGGGTTTTATCGTACCAAAAAACTTCGATTCCATGGGCATTGAGATCCAATAGAAAAGAGCGATCAGCATGGGAGAAATAACCGGGTGTTTTTTTGGAAGGGTTCATGAAGTAGATCCGTTTGAGCTTTTTACGGATCGCTTTTTGAAAGAATAGACCTCTTAAAAAAAATGAGGGGAGGTAAGTGACAAATAGAACTCCCTCAGAATTGATCTCATTTTCTAAAATCGCTTCCAGAATAGCCGTTTCGGGTTGATCGTGAATGAACTGCTCTAAAAGTGCGTGGTGTCTATCATTCCGAATTACGGGGGGTAATTCTACTTTAGAGGAGGGAACTGTATGCCAAAACGAGGTAAGCGGCTCTTTAAGTTGTTGTGAAGAGCTTAAAAAAAGGGCAGAGCGATTTTCTTCTGTGGGGGTTAATGAGAAGACGTTTTGAACATTTTCTGTAGAATCTAAAAAGTTTCTTAATCCCCGATGAGAAAAAAAGCTTATTTTTTGTTTGTATTCAGATTCTTTATAGATACCAAATTTCAAAGAATTGTTGTGATATAATAGAGGGGCATGGGTGGTTTGAGGGTTAAAGCAGATATCCGAAACAAGAAAAAGAGTCTCATGTTTAATTGGAAGAAATTTATGGACTGTCCCTGAAGGGTCTGGAATCAAGATTTTTTCAATTTGTGTCTCGGAAAAATCGGTCAAAGGAGTATTAATTGGGGGGATACGAAAGGTCTCAAAAGAGGAGGATAGCTCAAAAATTAACCCCCCCTCGTCCTGTGTGAGGGGATTTTTATGGAAATCTAGTAGCCCCTCTTTCTTCAACTCTTCTAAGAAATTCTTAGATTGAACCCTATATCTATCATCTTTTATAAAAAGCTTTGCAATTTTTCGTCCTATGCCAAGGGGAAAGACCGAGTTTATCTCCAAAATGATCTGATTTTTGTGGGCATTTTTTTCTACCGAAAGGAGATTAAAACGGGCCCCAAGAAGCCTACAGTTGATATTAGGATCTAGTAAAAAATTTTCAATCGGATTGTGAAAGCCTAAAAACGTTTTGGGAAGGTCTTTGAAGAGGACTCGGTAAACATCTTTTTCGGCACCGATCACCTCCCCCAAGGGAGAGAGAAAATGGGGAATGAAATCTGGGTGTTGCATACTCGCAACCCTTAGCACATTTCTCATTAATCAGGAATATTCTTCTTACTAGTCAAAATGCGCTGTTTTTTAACCTCTTGCAAATCTTGATTTTTCATCGATTTCCTTATAAAGTAGTTGTATGCGTATTTTGATTATAAAATTGACATCGATCGGTGATATCATCCAGACCTATAGAGCTTTTAACCAGATTCGACAAAGCTATCCCAGTGCAAAGATATCCTGGGCGGTTGAAGAGAAGTTTCAAAGTTCTGTCTCTCACCTAAGGGGCCTTGACGAGGTGATTACCTTTCCTTTTAAAGAAATCAAAAAAGGGGTGTATAGACCTATAATTGAAGCTTTAAACGGGTTTCGAAAACGCTCTTTTGATATAGTTTTTGATTTTCAGGGAAATCTGAAATCTTCGGTTCTTTTATCTTTAATTTCTGCAGAAACTAAAGTCGGATTCGACAGACAAGGGGTTGCCGAATGGCCCAATCTCCTCTTTACAAATCATAAAGTCTACGCTCCTCGCGATCTTTATTCCGAAGAGAGAAATCTGAGAATAGTGGATAGTGTTACAAAAGCTAAAAGGGTACCATTTCATCCGATAAAATTTTTGCTTGCTAAAGAGGAAAAAAAAGAGGTGGAGGCTTTTTTGGAATCAATTTCAAAAACACCTATCATGCTTTGCCCCTTTAGCTCCTGGGATCAAAAAAGTTTATCCATAGAAGCTTTTAGAGAATGGATCCGTTTGATGCGCCAAGATTGGGCTTTTCCTGTGATCATACCCTATTTTCAGTCGGCTGAACAAAAAAAGGCCGAAGAGATTGCTCAAGAATTTTCGCATGTTCATTTATGGAAAATCGTATCGATCCCGCATTGGCAATACCTGATGGAGCATATGAAAATGGTGATAGCTGTAGATTCTGCCTCCTTACATCTTGCAGGAGTTACAAATATCCCCACTTTTAGTGTTTTCGGGCCTACTTTAAAAAAGGTATATGGACCTATTGGAGAGATTCATAAATCCTACCAAAGTAGGTGTCCTCTCAATCAGTCTTTCAATATTAAATGTAAAAAAATGCGTAAATGTAGAGCTCCTTGTATGAAAGAGCTCGATTTTTCTGAAGTTTATAGAGTATTTTTGACCCATCTTCTAGACATAGTTGAAAAACAAAACGATCCGATCAGTTATGAGTTTTTAACTAGGGAAAAAGGGGAACTTAGGTTGGTTAATGATAAAAAAGTTGAACCTTTTTTAGTCTAGGGGTATAAGAATCGAATAAAGAAGGAGTCGAATGTTTAGAGCTCAAGAACCCATCCACTTTAACGGGGTAGATCAAGACGAAAAGCCAATCCACTTGGAGGATTATAGGGGGAGGTGGGTTGCTTTATATTTTTATCCAAAAGATGACACACCAGGCTGTACAAAAGAGGCTTGTAATTTACGGGAAAATTTCGATGAGTTGCAAAAACATGGAATTGAAATACTAGGGATAAGCCTCGACACGTCCGAAAGCCACAAAAAATTTGAACAAAAATATCAGCTCCCTTTTCGACTTATAGCAGATAAAAACCGAAACATCTCTAGACTCTTTGGTGTGTATAAATGGCATTTTGGATTCCATTTTTTTCCCTATAAATGGATCAAAAGAACAACCATTTTAATTGATCCAAACGGTATTGAGGCGGGGAGAATAGAAAAAGTGGATGTGGGCAATCACGCAAAACAGATTTTAGACTTTCTCAAGCCTTTCTTAACTTGATGAGATGCACCTCCTTGCCTAAATCAGATAAGAGAAAGTATACTATAAGGGCTCATTCTTAGAGGAAAAATCGAAAAAAGCTCTAAAGGGCTTTAAAACTAGGTAAAATTTGATCTAGATCTTAAAAAAGCTTACAATTTTAGGATCTATATATTAAGGATATCCCATGTCCCTTGATAAAAAAACGGGTGTTGTCGTCCATGATGGTCCATTCCATGCAGATGAGATCATCGCTTGCGTACAGCTCTTCTATGCTGGTTTGATAAAAAAAAATGAGATTCACCGTTCAAGAGATCCTGAGGTTTTTGCCAAGTACCAATTTGTTGTGGATGTAGGGGCAGTTTATGATGAAAAAAACTGTATGTTTGATCATCACCAAAGCTCCTATATGGGCGAGCTCAGCTCTGCCGGGATGGTAGCAAAATTTCTTCTACATAAGGGATTTTATGACCCTTCACTCTACAAGTATCTCCTTTTAGAGTTAATAAACCATGTGGATGCGTTTGATAACGGTAGAGTCAGTCGGGAAGTCCTGAATACTCCCACCTTTTCCCATGTGATAGAAAATTTTGTACCGGTTCAAGAAGGGGCATCCAAAGAGGAGATGAATAAAGCCTTTTTCTTAGCTTTTGATTTTGCCCATGGACACTTTATTCGTTTGATACAGCGATACGAGTACAGGCAACGTTGCAAAGAAGTGGTAAAAAAAGCCATGGACGATCCGGGAGAAATCCTCGTTTTTGATGAGATGGTTCCCTGGTTAGAAAATTTTTTTGAGCTTGGGGGGGAAAAACACTCGGCAAAATACATAGTTATGCCGGTACCTAATGGCTGGAAGTTAAGAGTTATCCCCAAAACTTATGAGGAGAGGATGGGGGCAAGGTTGGATCTTCCAAAACATTGGGGTGGCTTAAGCGACCATGAATTTGAGACAAATTGTGGCATTCGAGGGGGAAAATTTTGTCACAAAGGGCTTTTTATCGCGATTTTTTCGACAAAAGAGGGGGCCATAGAGGGGGCTAAAAAAAGCTTAAATTACCACTTACATCAAAAATAGGGCCTTGAAATGAAGACACTTTTTTCCAAAATTATCGATAGAGAGCTAAATGCAAGCATAATTTATGAAGATGAAATGGTAATTGTGATCAAAGATATCCATCCCAAGGCGCCTATTCACTGGTTGATTATACCAAAAATTCAAATTCCAACATTTCAGGATTTACAAAAAGAGCATTTCGGGTATTTGTTAGCTATGACCGAAGTAATTCAAAAACTGGCAAAAGAGCACTCTTTAGAGAAAGGCTATAGGCTAGTTGTGAATAATGGCCCTGAGGCGGGGCAATCGGTATTTCATTTACATATACATTTATTGGCTCAACGTGCGCATAATCACGATTTTTAGTAGTTTAATTCTAGCATCTCCTCTTTTGGCGGGTTGGAATGAGATACATTCCTCTATTTTAATACAAGATAACGAGGGTGCTTTAAAGCATTCGAAAAGTTATTTTCTTGAAGATCCTGATAAAATTGAGAGGAAATTTTTGTATGCCCAGACTCTGGCTTATCTTTTAAAAACCCAAGAGGCCATCAATTTAGTAAAAACAGAGGACCTCTTACCCGCAAATGCCTTTGAACTTATCGAATCTTTGGCATGGTCTGTTCTACGAAAGCATGCGCAAGGGGGAGAGGCGAGTGAAGCGATGTCTGTTTTGGGAGCTGCTTTAACTCGCGATGTTCGTGGGATGAAAATTTTGATGGAAAAAGCCCGTTCTCCGAATGCTCGTGTTCGGGGATTCGCTCTCAAGCTTGCCGGCTTTTATCCTGATCCACCTTTAAAGAGAATGGTAGCAAAACTTATTGGTACGGAGACGAATTACCATGTGCGTCTGGATGCCATGCGCACAGCAGGTCAGCAATTCAATGCCGAGTCGATAGATGCACTCAAAAAAGTGATCGAGCATCCCCTTTCTACTTCAGAGGAGCGGCTCGTAGCTATAGGAAGCTTAGCCTCTATTTTAGAGGGGATCGACCCCATTCAACTCGATTTTTTGATCCAAAATGAGAGAGCCCAATATCGGCAACTTGCATTGGAGGCGATCATACGGGAGGGGAAAAAAGAGCATTTAGAACTTGTGATTAAGCACCTCAGTGACCCCTCGATGGACGTGCGTTCTAAGGCGTTTGAAGCTCTAGCTTTGTTGTCTGACGATCCCGATTCTATTCAAAGAGCGCAATCGGTCATTGAAAAAAGCTGTGAGGGAGTTTCGTTACCTTTAAAAATGATGGGGCATTGGACCCTATCATTGATAAAAAATAATGAGTCGCTGGATTTTCTTTTGGATTGCCTTACCCATGAATCTCCCGGTGTGAGAGTTCTCGCTGCCTCATTCATAGCTAAATCCAAGCCTGCATTGATAGCCCTTGAGCAAAAGCAAAAAATAGTCATGGATCCGTTTGCTAAAATTAATCTAGCTTTAGGGTTTTTACGACATAAAATAGGGTTGGAATTTGTCAAAGACGCTTTCAAAGAGTTTTTGCATAATGAGATGGGTTTAGTGATGTATGCTCATGAGGATTCCATGTTTCCTGTGATTTTGCCTTCACAAGTGCCTCATCAGCCTATGCTACCTAACTACCCTTTGATAGTGGATCAACTGACACGTCTTTCTTTAATTGGCTCGTATGCTCTTGTCGACCTGGAGGGGGCGAAAAATGCTTTGGAGCGACTATTTGAAAAGAAACTGGTACCTGTAAGTAGAATGGCTCTCATCTTTTTGTTTAAAGAGTCCGATACCGACGTTGTAGAGGTTGCCAAAGAGTTGATCAAGTCGGCAGATAGAAAGAATCGATTACAAACTCTTCTTGTCCTAGCTTTTTTCGGTAAAGAGATCGCAATCATCGATGAACTCATCGAATTGTATCCTAATGTCAGTTTTGAAGAAAAAATCCAGATAGTTGAGTCCTTGGGTTATCTAGGAGGGGACAAAACTGTTCGATTTCTTTTGAAGAAACTGGGGGAACCCTCTAGGCTGATACAGATAGCAGCGGCCTCTTCGTTGATCCAGTCGCTTTACCATTGACCTCACAGGGGAAAAACTAAAAGTGTCATCTTGCTACTTGATCGTTGATCATAAAGGGATCCATCCGGGAGTGCGCCAGCTTTTTAATGACCTCCAAACAGGATCAAGATGGTGTTACATCGTAATCTTTTCTAATAAGAGAGTAGCTTTTGTCTTTTCTATCGAGCAGGAATCCTATAAAAAGGGCTATTTTGATGAGGTGCGCTCTTTTTTTACAAAAAAAGAACTCCTTGAGAATTTAGCGCTTTTTTTAGAGGGGCAAGAGGTCTATGTAGATTTTGATATCATCCCTTATAAAATTGTTGAAGAGCTCAAAAACCACAAAATTGCTCTCAAATCCGCCGAATCATACAGGCAAAAGGTCTTTTGTTTGACACCTCAAATGGTAGAGACGCATATTGAGGCGAATCATAGAATAGAGCGTATCATTAAAAATTTTGTGGATTGGTTTACTTTCAGGGAAGGTCTCTGTGAAAAAAAGATCGTGACTTGGCTTTTTGAGCAAATTGATAAAGAGGGGATGGAAACTGTTTCACAACCGATTGTAGCTTTTAGAAGAAACAGCGCTTTGCCCCATTACCATATGGAGGGGATGGGTGCACTCATTCAAAACGAGGGGCCTCTTCTTATAGATTTATGGGCAAGACTGAAAGAACCAAATGCTATCTATGCGGACAGAACATTTATGTTCATGGTGAACCGTAAACCCCAAAAAGAAGAAATTGAGGCTTTTAATGCTGTCCTTGCTGCCCAAAAAAATGCTTTTGATTCGATACAAGAAAAAGTCAGGGGATATGAAGTAGATCAAGCGGCAAGAAAAGTTTTAATCGATAGGGGTTTTCGAGAAAATATCTTTCATCGCACAGGGCACTCTATTGATAGAAGTTTACATGGATTATCCATGCACTTCGATAGTATAGAAGAGCCCGATCTAAGGACGCCAGAAGAAAACATGGTAATGAGTATAGAACCGGCGGTATATTTGGAAAATAGATTCGGAGTGCGGCTGGAATCTAATATTTATTTAGACAGCCAAAAAAGACCTCACTGGACAAATCCTCTACAGAATGAGTGGATATTATTGTCTGGTGGATGAAAGATTAGGAGCTCAAGAGTGATTTTCTTTTGTCAGTTTCTTGCGAAGGATCTCATTGTAGAGCCCTTTTGAGACTATGTGCTCTAAATGTATATTGAATGATCTAGGGCAATAAAATTTAACATTTAAGAGTCCAATCCGCGCAGTCTCTTTTTTCCAAATAATTTTATTGAACAATAATTTGATAAAACCGATGAAAGAGAGGATCAAAACTAACGGGCTTTGGAAAAAGCACAAGAAATCAAAAAGTGTGACATGGTGGGTCAGTTTTTTTACACCAAAGGTATTTCTATAAAAACTACTTGAGCCTAAGGTGTGTACGGATATTCGTTTGATTAAAGAATCAGGGGCTCTTTTTTTGAGTTTTTCCAAAGCTCTTTGGATGATCAGCCCCCCTTCGGAATGACCAATTAACAAAATTTTAGTGTCTAAGTGGCTGTAGGATTCTAGCCTTTTGGCAAGTACTTCTGCAGCTTCAGTGCCAAATCCTATTTTGGCCTGCAAAATTCTCATGTGATCTTGCAAAAAGCCATCAGTAGGATTCACTAGATGCTCGATGTTGTGAGAAAAAGAACGGAAAGGCCTGGATATTTCTAGTGCCTTTTCAGGTGTGTTATTGATGCCGTTGATGAAAATAGATTGGGTCGTGGCGCTAGGGTTGGAGTGTAAAGTCTCAAAATAGGGTTTAACGCACATACAACATTTCTATTCGTCTAATATATGGTTCATGTAGGTCATTCCCAGAGTCGGTTTATAGAGACTGTGCTCGTCAATAGGGCGATTCGAGTGGGGGGTATAGAAGTAGAGGGGACAGTAATTTCCTATTTTTACCGGTTCTTTTAACCCCTCCAATTTATTCTTAAGTAAAACTATCGACGCCCAAATGTACCTAAAAATAAAAAAAGGATTCAAAATAAAGGAGACGGGATCATAGATGGAGAGGTGATTTTCAATTTTACTGGCGTAGCGTCGATCGAAGAAAAAGGGAGCTCCAAGACTTACGATATTTAATTTCGGGTATAGTTTTACAAATGTGTCGTGGGGAAGATTATGAAGAGCTTGGCGCGTGATCAGACTTCCTTCACTATGGCATAAAATTTTAATTTCTGTAATGTTGTCGGGTAGGCTTTCTAATGTTTCCTTGAGCTTTAGAGCGGCAGGGCTTTGACCGCCAAGCCAAAGCTTCACGCATCTAAAAAAATCTTTTGCAATACCGTTTGTAACGTTTGCGATGGTATAGGTGTGTTTTTGGGTGTTTTTTGAGGTAAGATTGTGGACACAATCGATATCAAGCATTTTTTGACGCACACCGTTGATGTAAATAAGAGCACTTTTTGAGCCCTCTTCACCTTTTGCGTATTTACAATCGGCGGGTTCCTCCCCCCAGGACATCTCTTCGCAAAAAGAATACAGACTATATAGTGGTCCATGTGCCGGTGGGACACTCACTGGTAATCGTTGGGCTGACATGAAAAGCACCTCTTTATTTGAAAGATCACGATCTATTACTAAGGGATTATTATAAAATTTTACGACAATTACTCCAAACGTTAAAATAAAAATTATAATTTTTTTATGATAAAAATTTTTTTTCTACCCTTTTTTTTTTCGTTTTACTAACCTTTTGAAGTTCATGGAAAAACAAATTCAACAATCTATCCCTCTATGGGGAGGAGTGGCTCTTGTGGCGGGCACCTGTATCGGGGGAGGGATGTTGGCTTTACCCGTAGAAACAGCTGAAGCTGGATTTCTTCCGGCCGTAGTTGGGCTTTTCATAGCCTGGTGTTATATGCTTTTAACGGGCCTTTTACTTATAGAGGCGACCCTTTGGGTTAAAACGCCTCACCCCCATCTAGTAAGCCTGTCCCAGAGATTTTTAGGCCCTTCAGGAAGATATCTTTCGATTTTTTTAGTTCTTTTTATGGGTTTGGGTTCACTTGTGGCATACGTAACGGCGGGTGCCCCCCTAATGGGAAAATTTTTTAAATATTTTATTGACATATTTTTATCGCGGGGGGTAGCCTTAGCGATTTTCTCAGCCCTATTTGGAGCTATCTTTCTTTTAAAAGAAAATCTTGTCTCTCGTCTGAACCACTTTCTTGTGATGGGTCTTATTTTCAGTTTTGCTCTTATTTTAGTTATCGGGGGGAGCTATTTTAAATCCATCCCATTAAGTGCAAACTTTTCAAAAATCCCGCTAACCCTCCCTTTGATTTTGACTACTTTTAGTTACCAAATTATGGTTCCAAGTCTTGTAGAGCTCTTGAAAAGGGACAGAAACGCTCTTTTTAAAGCTATTTTCATAGGTTCTGTGATCCCATTATTTGTTTATCTTGCTTATGAAATTGTTGTTTTGGGGATAGTTCCAATTGAGGGGGAAATGGGATTGAAATACGCTTTGAGCAAAGGGATGTCTTCAACCGAGGTTCTTACCTATCATACCCAATCAAGTCTGCTTGCACCCATAGTTGATAGTTTCGCTTTTCTCTCCTTAGTAACCTCATTTATAGGGATTGGCTTTGGCTTGGTGGGTTTTTTAAGAGACCTTTTTTCTCTTCAAGAAGATGCTAGAACACTATTTGGTATAACTCTTTTGATCATTTTACCGACGCTTTTTTTAAGTTATACAATACCGAATGCTTTTCTCACGGCTTTGGACTTGACCGGAGGATATGGTGATACTTGGCTCAGTGGTTTGATTCCGATCAGCATGTGCTGGGTCGGTAGATATTTCCAGAAAATTCAAGAGGGTTCAAGTCTTTTGATGAAAAAATCGGTTCTTTTGCTACTAGGCTTGTTTTCTTTTTACGTTATTTACATCCAGACCCTCAAATTAATTCAGGGTTAGAAAAGATAAAAGGGCCCTTTTCAAGCTTCTTTTATTGGAAAAATATAGTTAGGAATATACTCAGTTCGCTGCAAGAGGAAAAGCCTGTTCTAATTCAAAAAGGGCTTTTTGGACAGCCCTCTCATAGTTATTCACCGATAACAAATCATCAGCATTAAGTTTCACTTCAAATTTTCGAATACTTGGAGAGGCAGGATCTAATGTTGGTCGCGTAAAAGCCAAAATGGTAAATTCGCTTTTATATCCATAGCACAGTTGGGTATGGAGTGTATCAAAATCTAAGTGAAGGTCTACGGGGCTGTCGGGATCATACTCTTTTTTGAGTACATGAACTGATATGAGATCTTTATCAGGTCGGTTTTCCATCGCTTTTTTTGCATAAAATTCTAATGCCGGAACGTTATACTTATAAAAAATCTCCCTATACTCGGGAAAGGTAGCCATTTGGGTTTTTGAATTCGCAAATTTGAGACTTTTACTTTCGACTTTTTGCAAAATCATTTTGAAGATTTTTTTATCAAAAGGAGAGAGATAGGAATTAGAATCTAAATCTAAATGTTCAAGATCAGGTAGGCTTAAAGCCTTTTTCAAAGACGATTCCTCTTTTTTTAATGGGGCTATTCTTTTATGGAAACCATCGATAAATATTCCATGAAATTTGGAAAAAACAGCTCCAGCTAAGATAACTACCAGGGGAGTGAACTTTGGAAAATGCTCTAATATATAAATTGTTTGAATAGCACTTATCAGGAATTTACCAACAGTATGAAGATAGTACAGGGCTACTCTTTTTATCTTTTCGGATTTCACTTGTTCGTAGCGAAGCTGGTAACTTTCGATGCAGCTGGGAAGTTCTGTAAATATTTTGATGTCCATAGTTTTCTTGTTTGTAAAGTTTTTCGAAATATTATAACAAGAAATTGATAAATTTAAAAGACCTGAAAATCTTCAGGTCTTTAAATCATTTAATTATCGTAGAAGAGAAAAAAGAACTAGTGGAGTTCTCTATAGAGATGATCTATAAAAATTTCTATTTTTGAGTTGTTCTCTATACAGAGCTGAAGTCGAGAAAAGAATTGTTGATAAGTATAGTGCTTTTGCCCTTCTTTAGTGAAGCTTTTGATCAATGGACGATCTGGGGTTGTCTTAGCATGCTCATCAAATCTTAGATTTGCGAATTGAATCCCGTGTTGATTTGATGTTGTTGTTGTGTGCCAGCTTCTAGATTCCAGAGCCTTCGGTTCTGGTTGATTAGGATCTATGAGCTCTTCGTCAATAAGTTTATTTTGGCAAACCTTTAAAACATCGGGTAAAAGATCGGTCATTAAGAACTTGTAGAAATCCTCATCCATGGCCTGTTTTGTCGCGTTTATTGCGTAAAAGGCCGGGTCATCGGTAGATACATCATTAGGTTTACGCAGGAGTTTTTTAATTTTGTCATAAGACTCGCGGGCCGCTTCAAGCTCTTCCTCTCTTTGGAAGTTTAAAGCATCGGCAGGATAGATGCGTAAGGATTTTGTATACCATGGGTTAAAGAAATCTATGATCGATTTTTCCTCAGGAATTCTCGGATCATGCTCTAGACGATTGTAAACCTTGGTCAACACATTCACTTTTTTTCTGTTTCTGGTGATTTGAGTCTCAACCCAATCATTATACTTGGGAAAAAGAGTAGTAATAAATTTTTCAAAAAGATAGATCCCTGTAACTAAAGCAAGGGTTGTAGAAATATAATTACAAAGAACCGGCGCAGTTTTTCTGAAGTGTGATGCCAGTGGAGCCGTAAAAGAGAGATAAGAAAATAATTTAAACACGGCCCATAAGGACATAAGCGCTACGTGTTTGACTTTTAAACAGGTCAATTCATAGCCCAAATCACGCACTTGGTTAACAGTAGCGCTCGATTTTGAAGATAAACGCGATGGATAATCTAAAGAATCTGGTGAGCTGGTTGAGAGTGCGAGTGGATTCATTCATAACCTCTTTTTTTAAGAGACCCATTTTAGCCCACTCACACATATTAAAAAACAATATAAATTAATTTACATTTAATTCATCGGTAGAGCAAATATTTAAATCACTGGCTTTGAGCGTTCTTGGAACTCTGAATGTAAATCATCTATAAATTCTTTGAATGATTTTTTGTTGGAGTGGGCTTCTTTAAGAAGATTTTCCAGTTCTTTAAAATTTATAATGACATTCTTGGACTTTTGGCAAAAAACGAGAACGGGTGCTTCCGGAAAAATTTTGGCATTTGAGCCCTCTATTTGGACAAAGCGATAACCCTCTTCATTCTGCATCTTATTGAGCTCACTAAGGTAAATCGGCAGCACGTTAGGACAGATACCGTCTTCCTTCAAAAATTTTTTTCTGAGGTATCGAGCGAACATTTCAGCGTCTTTCGGAATGGAGTGTCTCAATTCATTTATGCGATCAGCTTTCTGTTCGAGAGCCTCATCGTAATTTTCACTACTTTCATCGATTGCAATACCAAAGTCTCTATATTTGCTGTAGAGCGCCGCCATATCTAGGTCTTGAAGTTCTATTTGGCGGGCAATCAATACCTCTTTTTCCGCGATCAGTTTAGGAGCACGCCAAAATCTAGTACCAGGAACTGTTGTCTCCTGGGGCACACCTCTAAGTTCGTCGATATTTTTTTTGTATAAACTGGAGTAAAGTCTTATTAAGGAGGTGTTTTCGATTATTTTTGCCTCTGTAGCCTCTTGAATTGGCGCGACCAAATCGAAAATATATTTAGCAAGAATATTTATAGGGAGAATGATCAAGAATGTTTTTTTTAAAATTGGGATGTTGCTTGTTCGAGTCCAAAGGTAGTAACCAAGTACTGGGGGGGCTACTTTTTGTAAAATAAGGTAAAATGCATTTTTAATTTCCAAGAAAATAATTGATATTTTTAGATCTAGGATTTTTTTTGAAACATCATAATATTCTAGGGATCTAGAGCCCTCATCTGTATCTATTTTACTGGGATGAGTCAGGGTACCGTTTTCATAGCTGGTATAGGGGGGGAGATTTATTTTCATAACATACAAAAGGGTTAATTATATAATGATAATAAAGGATTGAAAATTAGAAATAAATATTAAGATTATGTTGAAGCTTTTAACATTATAATCTTTTTTAAAACGTGTCGCAAAAGGGAAGCGATTCCATTTTGCCTTGAAAGAGAAAGGGAAAAAAAAGGCCCAAGAGAACTGAAAATTCTGGGCCTGTAATTTAAAGCCTCCTCAATTGTAAGGCCCTCATACAATTGGACGAAAATGGCGGCTAACCCTTTTGAGATAAGGGCCTCCGAGTCGATTTTGAGCGCAAGTTTCCCGTCAAAAATCTCAACATGGCAATACATCAAGCTTTGGCATCCAATGACTCGATTGTCAGGAATTTTTTTTGAGGAGGGAAAGGGGGGGAGTTTTCGGCCTAACTCCATGATTTTGTCATAAAAATCTTCATTAGACAGGTGCGCTAGATTCTCTAAAAGGGTTTGTTCTTTTTGGGCCAAGCTCATCTCGGCTCAAAGTATAATCCAATGGAAGATTGTTTTCCAAGAAATTGGGGGGGGATGTAGCCCCTTATTCATAAAAATTCGTGTTTTAAACTTTTTATTTGAGATCTTTTGATGAATTTCTTTTTTTGGGAAGATGGTCAAGAGATCAAATCAGAACGGGATTTAGAAAATCATTTGTATATTTTCTCGAAACAGCTTAAACTCAACCCCAGCAAAACTGAGGAGATATGTCCGGAAAAGAGGAATTCATCGAAATTGAAGGGAAGATTATTGACGTTCTTCCTAATGCGACGTTCAAAGTTAAAGTTGATGGCTATGAAGACATGTATGTTACAGCTACGCCATCCGGAAAGATCCGCTTAAGAAATATCCGTTTAACAAGAGGCGACCAAGTCAAGCTTGAGATGAGTCCTTATGACATGAATCGCGCCCGAATTACCTATCGGATCCGCTAACTTGGAAATTCTTGAGAGTCAAATTATTGGCTTGCTTTTATAACGCAAACCCAATATGCTCTTAAGCATTCATTTTTTTGAGTGTCGCCCGGGTAGCTTAGTGGTATAGCACACGCATGGTAAGCGTGAGGTCGAAGGTTCGATTCCTTTCCCGGGCAAAAAAAATACAAACTAAATCGCCTCGATTAAAAAACTCGAAGGAGAGACAAATGGCAAAAGAGAGTTTTCAGCGTACGAAACCTCACGTAAATATCGGTACCATCGGCCACGTTGACCATGGTAAAACAACTTTGACAGCTGCTATTACTAAAAACCAAGCAGATAAGAAGCTTGCGCAATTTAAAGCTTATGATCAAATCGACAAAGCTCCTGAGGAAAAAGCGCGTGGTATTACTATCAACGCAACACACGTTGAGTATGAAACAACTACACGTCACTACGCTCACGTTGACTGCCCTGGTCACGCTGACTACGTAAAGAACATGATCACCGGTGCGGCCCAAATGGATGGAGCCATCCTTGTTGTTGCTGCAACTGATGGTCCTATGCCACAAACACGCGAGCACATTCTTTTGGCTCGTCAAGTTGGTGTTCCTGCTATCGTTGTTTTCTTGAACAAAGTTGACATGATGGAAGGTGACGAAGAGTTGATTGACCTGGTTGAGTACGAAATCACTGAACTTTTAGAAAAATACGGTTATAAAGACTGTCCAATCATCCGTGGTTCCGGACTTAGAGCTCTTGAGGGAGATGCAAAGTACGTAGCAGCTATCGACAAATTGATGGACGCCGTTGACACATACATCCAAACACCAGCTCGAGAAATCGACAAGCCTTTCTGTCTTCCAATCGAAGACGTATTCTCCATCTCCGGCCGCGGTACTGTAGTAACAGGTCGTTGTGAGCGTGGACAAGTACGGGTTGGTGAAGAGATGGAAATCATTGGATACGGAGTCACCAAAAAGACTACTGTTACCGGTGTTGAAATGTTCCAAAAAACTCTTGACTACGCAGAATCCGGTGAAAACGTCGGACTTCTCTTGCGCGGTATTGAGAAAAAAGATGTTCAACGTGGTCAAGTTGTAGCAAAACCTGGTACAATTAAACCACATACAAAATTCACAGCTCAGCTTTACGTTCTTACGAAAGAAGAGGGTGGAAGACATAAGCCTTTCTTTGAAGGGTACAGACCACAAGTTTACATCCGCACAGCTGACATCACTGCTACAGTTCACCTAATGGACGGTAAAGAGATGGTTATGCCAGGCGACAACTGCAACCTCACAATCGAACTCCTTGCAAGCATGCCGCTTGAGAAAGGGATGAGATTTGCTCTCCGTGAAGGCGGAAGAACAATCGGTGCAGGAACAGTTGTAGATATTCTTGCTTAATGCTATTTTAGGGAGGCCACGGTGGTCTCCCTAAATTTTATTGGGTGCTTAGCTCAGCTGGTAGAGCGTCGGTCTCCAAAACCGCAGGTCGGGGGTTCGATCCCCTCAGCACTCGTTTATCTTCAAAAGAAGGTTTAACATGACATCTAAAACTGTCGATTTTCCTACAGCAAGCAATAGTAAAAAGAGTAGTTCTATGCTCGGTGATTTTAAATCAGAAATGCGTAAGCTCACCTGGCCTACAAAAGCAGAGGTTGCCCGAGGAACGAAAGCAGTTTTAGCCTCACTATTCGTATTTGGAATGGGAATCTACGTGGTGGATCTTGCGATTCGCGGCGCTTTAAACCTCATCCAGACGGCAGTGAATGTCTTATTTCGCTAATTAGGTACGTTCATGCATCATTGGTACGTTGTACAGGTTATTTCTGGTCTTGAGAAAAAAGTAAAAAAATCCATTGAAGAGGGACGAGCACAAGCCGGAATGGAAACAGCTGTTGCCCAGGTCGTTTTACCAACAGAGAACGTTTCTGAGGTAAAAAAAGGGCAGCAAAGGATCGTCGAACGGAAGGTTTGGCCCGGTTACGTAATAATTCAGATGGAAATAAACGACGAGTCTTGGCAATATATTAAAAGCTTTGACGGAGTCATAGGATTTTTAGGGGGCGAAAAGCCGGTCCCCCTCTCAGAGGCAGAGGTGCAAACCATCCTCTCCGAACTTGAGAATAAGCAAGGTGGTCTTGTGCATCGACACGATATTCGTGCTGGGGACAAGGTTAAGATTGTGGATGGGGTTTTTGAAACTTTTACCGGTACTGTCGTCGATTCTGACGCCAATAAGGGTAAGTTAAATGTCCTCGTCTCTATTTTCGGTCGTGAGACCAAGGTTGAGCTCGAATTCTGGCAGGTCGAAAAGGTCTACAACGAGCATGACCAATAAACAAGCTTTATTCAAATAAGTCTTAGAAATATTTTTTATTTGAATAAATCAAACGTCAATATGACGACAAAGGAAAAAAATGGCTAAAAAGGTTACTGGGACGATTAAACTACAGCTCCCAGCAGGGAAAGCAAATCCCGCCCCACCTGTTGGTCCCGCGCTCGGTTCAAAGGGTGTCAATATTATGGCATTCTGTAAAGAGTTCAACGCGGCGACCCAGGCTAAGGCCGGGTCGATCATCCCTGTTGTGATCACAGTTTATGCTGATAAATCGTTTACGTTTATCACAAAAAATCCCCCCGTTTCAAACCTGTTATTGAAGGCTATCGGTGCTGAAAAAGGATCGAAGACTCCAAACAGCGCGAAAGTGGGTAAAATTAAGCGGAGTGAAGTCCGCAAAATTGCTGAGCTTAAGCTTTCCGAAATGAACGCAGCTTCCCTTGAAGCGGCCGAACTGGTCGTTGCAGGGACAGCACGCTCCATGGGCATTGATGTAATTGACTAATGGAGGAGTGACTGTGGCAAAATTAAGTAAAAGAATGCGAGAGATCACAAAATCTCTCGAAAAGCGCTCCTTGACTGTTCAAGAAGCGGTTGACCATATAAAAAAAGAACCTAAAGTAAAATTTGACGCTAGCGTTGATCTCAACATTTCTTTGAATGTTGATACCAAAAAAGCTGACCAGCAAGTTCGTACAAGCGTTGTTCTCCCACACGGAACCGGCAAAGCAGTTCGCGTAGTTGTAGTAACAAAAGACTTGGAAAAAGCGGCTCAAGCCAAAGCTAACGGTGCTATCGAAGCGGGCTCATTAGAGCTTCTCGATCGCATGCAAGGTGGATGGGTAGATTATGATCTCGTAATCGCATCACCAGACGTTATGCGTGATTTTGCCAAGGTTGCAAAAGTTCTCGGTCCACGAGGACTCATGCCAAACCCAAAATCGGGGACTGTGACACAAGATGTTGTTGCAGCAACGATTGAGGCTTGCAAAGGTAAAGTCGAGTTGAAGCCCGACAAAATGGGACAAGTGCATTTAAGAATCGGACGCTTATCGTTTGAGAAGGACATGCTTGTGGAGAACGCCGAAGCGATTATCGCTGAGTTGATCAAAGCTAAGCCTAGAACTCTCAAAGGTGCATTTATAAAAAGTGTATACATGGCGTCTACCATGGGTGGAAGTCATCAATTAGCAGTTTCGGCGGAGTAAGAACCATGAGGAAAGAGAAAGAGTATCTTCTAGAAGAGATCGCAGATTCGATTCCTCAAGGATCTAATCTTGTTCTTGTCAATTACGGCAAAATGGAGCCGAACCAGACGCATGAATTCCGTCGTAGGATTTCAAAAGCTGGCGGACGCTACCTAGTCGTAAAAAAACGTATTTTCCGCAAAGCAGCGGAAACAAAAGGGATGAAAATAGACATTTCCCACCTTAAAGGAAATGTCGGTTTTGTTGTTGCAACGGGTAATTTCCTTGAGACTACCAAAGAACTTTATAATTTCAAAAGCGACAATAAAGATCTTTTGGAAGTTCTTGGAGGCCATTACGAGGGGAGCTTCTGCTCGCCTTCTCAAGTGGAAATGATATCCAAGCTCCCAAGCCTACCAGAAATGCGCGCACAATTCCTCGGAACCCTCGAGGCGCCGCTTTCACATACATTAGGTGTCGTTGAGGCAATATTGACCTCAGTCATCTACTGCTTGGACAACAAAGCTAAAGATCAACAATCATGATTTTGGAGAAGTAACGTGAGTAAACATACTTTAGATCAACTCGTAGACGAGCTAAGCGCTCTTACCGTTCTTGAAATGGCTGAACTCAAAACTAAACTTGAAGATAAGTGGGGAGTTAAAGCCTCAGCAGGTGTTGCTATGATGGCAGGACCAGCAGCTGGCGGAGCAGCAGCTCCAGCAGCTGAAGCTGAAGCACAAGAGTTCATCGTAACGCTTGAACCAGTTGATGCAGACAAGAAAGTTGCCGCTATTAAGGTTGTACGCGAAATCACAGGTCTTGGCCTTAAAGAGGCTAAAGAGCTTGTAGAAGCAGCACCTAAAGCGGTGAAAGAGCAGCTCAACAAAGCTGATGCACAAGCTCTCGCTAAAAAGTTTGAGGATGTGCAAATTAAAGTTACTGTCAAAGCAATGTAATTTTTGTTTTAGTTAGTAGTTATAGGCAAAGCAAAAAGACACTGTTTTTTTGCTTTGCCTTATTCAATTTTCTTTGGGAATCACTCAGATTCGGGGTTTTAAATGGCTATTAGACCACCTCAGAGGGTCAGTTTACAGAAACGGCAAGAGATTATCGATTTGCCGAATTTGATTGAAGTACAAATCAAATCCTACCAACAGTTCCTACAAAACGATCGTCTTGCAGACGAGAGGGAAAACGTAGGGCTGGAAGAGGTTTTCACAGAGGTATTTCCGATCAAATCTTACGACGAAAAGATCATCCTCGAATACCTATCGTACAGCTTAGGGGTACCTAAATACACACCGGAAGAGTGTATTAAAAGAGGTATTACATACAATTCCGCATTAAAAGCTAAATTCAGACTTACCGATGAGACCGGTATCAAGGAAGAAGAGGTCTATTTAGGAACTCTTCCTCTAATGACACAAAGGGGTACCTTCGTTGTTAATGGTGCCGAGCGCGTCATCGTCTCCCAATTGCATCGTTCGCCCGGCATTTGCTTTGAGCAGGACAAGCATCCAAAAGGGAACATTCTTTACTCTTTCCGTATCATCCCTTATAGAGGAAGTTGGTTAGAGGCTTCTTTTGACATCAACGACCACGTTTATATCTACGCTGATAAAAAGAAGAGACGTCGCAAAATTTTGGCGACTTCATTCATTCGTACCTTAGGCTATTCTACAAACGCAGACATCATTGAGGAGTTTTTTGAGACGAGAAAAGTCAAAATTCGCTCTGAAAAAGAGTTTGCGAAAATTGTAGGAAAAATCCTCGCAGAGGACGTAGTTGATGAAGCTACGAACACTGTTTTCGGAAAAGCTTCTGAAAAGCTTACCACAGCGATGTTAAAGCGTATTTTTGACGCAAACATCACAACACTAAAAATTGCAGAAGATGCAGATGAAACATCACCTATTATCAAAATGTTAGCAAAAGATCCAACAGATTCTTACGAGTCTGCTTTAAAGGATTTTTACCGCAAATTGAGACCGGGAGAGCCTGCTACTTTATCCAATGCACGCTCAGTGATGATGCGTCTTTTCTTTGATCCAAAACGATACAATCTCGGTCGTGTAGGTCGCTACAAAATGAACAAAAAGCTTTCTGTAGAGACGAACGATGAAGCCTTGAATGTCGTTACTTTGAAAAAAGAGGACATCATCTTAGCTCTGAAATATCTTATCCGTCTTAAGAATGGAGATCCGCAGGCGCAGATCGACGATATCGACCATCTAGCGAACCGACGCGTTCGTTCTGTAGGTGAGCTCGTGCAAAATCAGTGCCGAATCGGTTTTGTCAGAATGGAAAAAATCATTCGTGAAAGAATGAACCTATTCGACTTCTCCTCCGATACGCTCACTCCCGGAAAGGCGATCTCTGCAAGGGGCTTGCAAGGTGCGATCAAGGACTTCTTCGGTCGTTCACAGCTTTCCCAGTTCATGGATCAAACAAACCCGATCGCTGAGCTTACTCATAAGCGTCGTCTATCAAGCTTAGGGCCTGGTGGATTGAATAGAGATCGAGCCGGTTTTGAGGTTCGTGACGTGCACCCGAGCCACTACGGTCGCGTATGTCCAATTGAGACTCCTGAGGGACCAAACATCGGTTTGATCACCTCTTTGTCCTCATTTGCAAAAATCAATGAATTCGGTTTTGTTGAGACACCATACCGTATCGTTCGTGATGGTATCGTAACAGACGAAATTGAGTATATGACCGCCGACATGGAAGAGAAATGTGTGATTGCACAGGCTTCTGCGCATCTCGACGAGCATAACATGTTCACAGAAGACTTCTGTTGGGCGCGTTTCAAAGGGGAGTCGTTAAAAATCGAGGCTTCAAAAGTTACACACATGGACGTTTCACCGCGTCAGCTTGTGTCTGTTGTCACAGGTCTTATCCCGTTCCTTGAACATGACGACGCTAACCGCGCCTTGATGGGATCCAACATGCAACGCCAAGCAGTACCCCTTTTGATCACTGATGCTCCTATCGTAGGAACAGGGATTGAAAAAAGAGCTGCAACCGACTCTTGCGCTGTGATTATTGCACAAGAAGCGGGTGAAGTGGAGTATGTGGATGGTTACAAGATTGTAATCGCCCCGGAAAGAAGTCCGTTGAGCAAAAAAGTCTATCCACTCGTAAAATTCATGCGCTCCAATTCAGGCACTTGTATTAACCAAACTCCGCTCGTATCTGTAGGGGACAAGGTTGTAGCAGGGGACGTTCTTGCTGATGGACCTGCAACAGACAAAGGTGAAGTGGCGCTAGGTAAAAATGTTCTAGTTGCTTTCATGCCTTGGTGTGGATACAACTACGAGGATGCTATTATCATTTCTGAGGAGTTGATCCGAAAAGATTATTACACCTCGATTTACCTTGAAGAGTTTGAGCTCACCGCTCGTGATACAAAGCTTGGTAAAGAAGAGATCACTCGCGATATTCCGAACGTTTCAGAAGAAGCATTAGCTAACCTTGGTGAAGACGGTATTATTCGTATCGGAGCAGAGGTTACGCCAGGAGACATTCTGGTAGGGAAAATCACACCTAAGTCTGAAACAGAGCTTTCCCCCGAAGAGCGCCTCTTAAGAGCGATCTTTGGTGAAAAGGCTGCGGATGTGAAAGATGCTTCATTGACAGTTCCTGTGGGGACTGAGGGTGTCGTAATGGACGTTCGTGTCTTTTCGCGCGTGGACCGTCTTTCTAAGACAGACGATGAGCGCGTTGAAGAGCGTAGCCAGATTCAGGACATCCATAAATCCTACAAAGAAAAAGAGATCGAAATCACAGTCGAAATGCATGAAAAATTAGGGGCCCTTCTTATCGATGAGAAAGCACCTGAATCGATCATGCACAAAAAGACTGGTGAAGTGATCATCCGTTCGGGTCAGATCTTTACTCAAGACTTGTTGGAGTCAATTGAGTCAATTCCTTTAGCCGATTTGATCATTCCTTTCTCTGATCTTTATGAGACCATGAAGAATATTCTTCGAGATTTCCATAGCAAAATGGAAGAGCTCGATACGAAGTATAAATCCGAAGTGGAGCACCTCAAGAAAGGGGACACTGAGCTAGAAGCTGGAGTAATTCGTCAGGTTAAGGTGTACATCGCAACTAAGCGTAAGCTTCAGGTGGGCGATAAAATGGCGGGACGTCACGGTAACAAAGGGGTAGTCTCCAAGATTGTTCCCGAGTGTGACATGCCATACCTTGAGGACGGAACGCCGATCCAAATCATCTTGAACCCGCTTGGGGTACCATCTCGTATGAACTTGGGTCAGATGTTGGAGACGCACTTGGGCTTTGCTGCAAGGAAAAAGGGTATCTACGTAAAGAGCCCGGTCTTTGAAGGTTTCCCCGAGAAAGAGATTTGGAAAATGTTCGAGGAACTCGACATGGAACCCGATGGAAAGTCTTATCTATATGATGGACGTACCGGAGAGCGTTTTGATAATAAGGCTGTAGTGGGATACATTTATATGTTGAAGCTTTCACACCTTGTTGCCGATAAGATCCATGCTCGTGCGATTGGACCCTATTCTCTTGTTACGCAGCAGCCTCTTGGAGGTAAAGCGCAACGCGGTGGTCAGCGTTTCGGTGAGATGGAGGTGTGGGCGCTTGAAGCGTATGGCGCAGCCAATCTTCTTCAAGAAATGCTCACTGTGAAGTCAGATGACGTCGACGGAAGAACACGTATCTACGCTTCGATCGTTAAAGGAGATAACATTCTTCAGGCCGGTACACCGGAATCCTTCAACGTTCTTGTAAAAGAAATGCAAGGACTTGGTTTGGATGTACGCGGATTTGTTGAAACGCCAGTAGAGGCTCTAGCTTAAAGGTAGAAAATGCATCAAAAAGAAGAACAACTACACGAACAGCACTTTGATCACCTCTCCATTCGTATTGCCTCTGACGAGGTAATACGTGGTAGCTGGTCACGTGGTGAGATTAAGAAATCTGAGACGATCAACTACCGTACAAGTAAGCCTGAGAAGGGGGGTCTTTTCTGTGAAAAGATCTTTGGTCCAACTAAAGATTGGGAATGTGCCTGCGGGAAATATAAAAAGATCAAACACAAAGGGATCGTTTGCGATCGCTGTGGTGTTGAGGTCACTTTATCCAAAGTACGTCGCGAAAGAATGGCTCACATCGACCTAGCTGTGCCCGTTGTGCACATCTGGTTTTTCAAAAGCCAACCATCGCGTATCGGCAATCTCCTTGGAATGTCTTCCGGAGATCTTGAGCGTATAATCTATTACGAAGAATACGTGGTAGTCGATCCGGGCCGCACAACTCTAGAGAAAAAGCAACTTCTTACCGATATCGAGTATAGAGAAGCACAAGAGAAGTGGGGATCAGAATCTTTTAAAGCGATGATGGGTGGTGATGCTATCCGTCAATTGCTCAACACAGAAGATTTGCAAGCGACAGTTGTCGAGCTCAAGGAGAAACTCAAGAAGACAAAATCTACGCAGGCGCGAATGAAAATCGCTAAGCGTTTGAAAATTGTTGAAGGGTTCGCCAACTCTGATAACAAATCTGAGTGGATGGTTATGGCAGCAGTTCCTGTCATTCCACCTGACCTGCGTCCTTTGGTACCGCTTGATGGGGGAAGATTTGCTACTTCAGACCTAAACGACCTTTACCGACGCGTCATCAACAGAAATAACCGTCTTAAGTCGATTTTAAAACTCAAGACTCCTGACGTGATTATCCGTAACGAAAAGCGTATGTTGCAAGAAGCAGTAGACGCCCTTTTCGATAACGGTCGTCATGGCCACCCCGTTATGGGAGCTGGGAATCGCCCATTGAAATCTCTAAGCGAAATGCTTAAAGGGAAGCAGGGTCGTTTCCGTCAAAACCTACTCGGAAAACGTGTCGACTATTCAGGCCGTTCGGTAATTGTGGTGGGTCCTGAGCTTAAGCTCAACCAGTGCGGTTTGCCAAAACAGATGGCTTTGGAACTGTTTGAGCCGTTCATTGTGAAAAAACTCAAAGATGACGGACATGTCTACACTATCCGATCTGCTAAAAAAATGATCCACAGAGAAGAGCCCGTAGTATGGGATGCTTTGGAAGAGGTGATCAAGGGACACCCTGTTTTACTCAACCGTGCTCCTACATTGCACCGTCTCGGTGTGCAGGCATTTGAACCTGTCTTGATTGAAGGTAAGGCCTTGCGCATCCATCCTCTCGTGTGTACCGCTTTCAACGCCGACTTCGACGGAGACCAGATGGCTGTGCACGTACCGTTGTCTATTGAAGCCCAGATTGAAGCGAAAGTTTTGATGATGGCTCCTGACAACATCTTCTTGCCCTCAAGTGGTAAGCCGGTCGCGATCCCTTCACAGGACATGATCCTAGGTCTTTACTATATGATGCATGATCCTGTGATCAAGCGTGAGGACATAGGCGGGAAAACAAAAGTTTTTGCTAATACTGATGAGGTGCTGTTGGCCCTTAATAGTGCTGGTAGTTACTCTATGTTTGAAGAGGGTCAAGAGGGCAAGCGTATCGATGATCTCGGACGAGGAATCCATATCCACGAGTCAATCAAGGTAAGACTTGAAGACGGTTTTGTGGATACTACACCAGGTCGTGTGCTCTTCAATACAATAGTTCCTAAAGAGCTTGGTTTCCAAAACTACTCTCTGCGCAAGAAAAAGCTTGGAGAGCTCGTAAACCAGGTCTACAAAACGGTAGGTCTTGAGAAGACTGTACGTTTCCTTGATGATCTAAAGAATCTTGGTTTCAGTCAGGCAACAAAATCTTCGATTTCGATGGGTGTTGTGGATGTGCATATTCCACAGATCAAAGAGAAACTCCTCAAAGAGGCAGAAAAGAAGGTTGCTGTTGTTATCAAGCAGTACGAAGATGGTGTCATTACGGAAGGGGAGCGTAAGTCTAAAATCATCAGTATTTGGACCGACGTCACTGAGGAGATTTCCGAGGAGCTCTTCAAGCGTATTACTTCGCCAAAAGGCTCTAAATTGAATCCTCTTTACATGATGATGGATTCCGGAGCTCGTGGTAACAAGTCTCAGGTACGTCAGCTTGGTTCATTGAGAGGATTGATGGCGAAACCGTCGGGTGAGATTATCGAATCTCCAATTACCTCAAACTTCCGCGAAGGATTGAGCGTTTTGGAGTACTTTATCTCTGCTCACGGTGCGCGTAAAGGTCTTGCGGATACGGCGTTGAAAACTGCCGACTCTGGTTATCTAACGCGTCGTCTAGTAGATGTAGCCCAAGATGTTCTCGTCAATGAGGAGGATTGTGGTACATTGAATGGTATTGAGGTGGCTGCGATTAAGCAGGGTACTGAGGACCTATTGCCTCTCAAAGACCGTCTATATGGCCGCTGCGTTACTGATGATGTGTTTATGCCGGGTGATAGCAAAGTGATTCTCGCTAAGGCGGGAGACATTCTGTCTATCCATCAAGCTGAAGCCATTGAGAACGCCGGTATTGAAAGCCTAAAGGTCCGCTCGACACTCACCTGTGAGTCTAAGCGCGGTATCTGTGCAAAATGCTACGGTATCAACCTTGCTAACGGCCGTAAAGTGAACCATGGAGAAGCTGTCGGTATTATCGCTGCGCAATCCATCGGTGAACCGGGTACTCAGTTGACGATGCGTACATTCCACTTGGGAGGTATCGCGTCTGCCAGCCAAAATCCTGAATTGATCACCGATAAAGAGGGTATCTTGGTTTATCATGATATCCGTTCTGTTCGTGACGAAGAGGATGCTGAGCTTGTGTTGAACAAACACGGACGTGCTTTTATCGTGCGAGATGAGGGAAGACCTCTAGAGGAATTGAAGAAGCTTCTAGCGACGAAGTCGATCGAGCCTCTTTCTACATATCCTATAGAGCTTGGAGCGCAACTTCTCATTCGTGATGGTAGCGCCGTAAAAGCCGGTGTCAAGTTTGCACTTTGTGAGCAACACAACATCCCGATTATTTGTGAAAAAGAGGGATTTGTACGCTTTGATGACCTCGTTGAAGGGATCTCGACCCAAAAAACTGTCAACAAAGAGACGGGTCAAACTGAGATTTATGTGAAGCAGCATCGTGGAGAATTGCACCCGCAAATTTCTATCTACTCTGACGCTACATTTAAAGATCTCATAGGTAGCTACGCTATTCCTTCAGGAGCTTATCTTTCTGTTGAAGAGGGAGCTTTTGTGAAAGCAGGTCAAAAACTTGCACGTCTTCCAAAAGGTGCCGTAACGACAAAGGATATCACCGGTGGTCTGTTCCGTGTTGCTAAGCTTTTCGAGGCTAGCAAACCAGCAGATGCCGCTGAAATTGCAAAGATTGACGGTATCGTACACCTTAAAGGGGTACAAAAGAATAAGCGTATCGTTGTCGTGATCGATGAAGTGACCGGAGCTGAAGAGGAGCACCACATTCCATTGACCAAGCACCTGATCGTCCAAAAAGGGGATCGCGTGGAGAAAGGACAACAGATCACTGAAGGTGCTGTCCGTTTACAAGAGATTCTTGAAGTTTGCGGTGTTCGTGAACTCCAGAAGTTCCTCGTGAACCAAGTGCAAGAGGTATACCGTCTTCAAGGGGTAGACATTAACGATAAACACATTGAGATTATCGTGCGACAAATGCTCCAAAAAGTACGCATTACCGATCCGGGTGATACGACATTCTTATACGGTGAAGATATTGATAAGCGCACATTCCATGCGCAAAACAAGCTAGTAATAGCCGAGGGTGGAAAGCCTGCAGAAGCAACTCCTGTCCTTTTAGGTATTACAAAAGCCTCTTTGGGCACAGAATCCTTCTTCTCTGCAGCATCGTTCCAGGAGACCACAAAAGTCCTTACCGATGCAGCATGTGAAGGAAAGAGCGATTACCTCCTCGACTTTAAGTCCAACATCATCGTAGGGCAACAAGTTCCCTCCGGAACTGGTCACCAGATCTACGTGGATCGACTCAAAAAGAATTTGGGCGGAGACGACATCGAGACTCTCGATTTTGACTTCGATCGAGTTCCTGAGTTAGCCGCGACTGCCGGCTAAAACAAAAGGCCTCTCACTAGAGAGGCCTTTTTTTATACCTCGATTCAGCAACCATGTTTAGTATTTTTTCTTTACAAAAGCTGGATTCAATAAATTTCTATTATAAACCTCGTCAAACAAGCTCTCTAAGGTTGCAAATAATTCTATATTTTACTATAATCTCCACGGTTTAAATCTCTTTTTGAGGAAAAATGAGCTTGTCAAGTCCAGTGGGAGTTTGTGGTACTATAAATCTTTCCCCCGATATAGATCTTTTAGAAGATTTGATAAGCCACGAGGCTGCTTGTGCAGAAAAGGGGCCAACCACTCTTTATAGGCCCGAGTATTTTAGCCCTGTGGTGAAAGAGGGGATGTTCGGAAAAAGCGGACAAGAACCCTTTTTGAGAGCTTCTAGCGAGGCCATAGACCTTGTCGCTAAGAAGGTACTTAAATGGGGTGTCAAAACAGATTTTCACACCCTTCTCACCGATCTGAGTAAGATCCGTAATAAAGTCGCTGTAGAAACCCATACCCCACAAGCCGAACGGTTCGGTCTTCGGCGCAATGAAATGCACGTACCTTTTAGCTATCCTTTTTTGATTTTGAGCGGTCAATATATTCTTGCTGGTCTCGATGTAAGCCAAAATGTTTTTCCGATCCTAAGTGATGCCGCTGAGAGAGAATTCTCTAAAGAAGAGATCTTCAACAAACCTTTTCAATACACCTGTCAAGATTCCCCCTTTTCTAGTTTCACGCTTGAGCTTTTGAGTAAAGAGGTGATCAGAGAAAAAGGGCTCAATACTGTTCGTTGGAATCGTGGCCTTGGGGGATTTGCAGCCGATGGGTTGGTGAATCCTTATGTTTACTTAGGGTTTTGTGAAAATGGGGACGAGAGGTACGAGCTCTTCTTGCGAAATACAAGAAAGCATCTACTCGGGGATGCAATGCGAAATTCTTTTCAACAAAAAATCTCTTTAAAAGAGAGCTGGAAAGAGATTGTACAGAAAGAAAAAGAAAAAGATCGTAAGGAGCTTGCGACTAAATTCAAAGATTTTAAACAGCAAAAGCATCTTGTAGAGGGGGACGGGTATCACGGGATAAAATTGGCAAAAGCTATTCACAACCTGGAGGTAGAGTTCAGTAAACCGGATCCTGACGATGGACAGATTTTGCCTAAAACACATTTTCTTATATTTTCACTGCGCCACCAGGTGTTGGGCAGACTGTACGCCACTTCAAAGTACGTGACTTGGCTGAGTCGAATAACTGGCGAGGATTTAGATGATACCATGGATAGGGCAATAAAGAATTCCCGCTGGATCGTGATGCATCAGGATATATTCCTTCTGGAAGATACGCTTAAAGAGTGCGAAAGACTATTCAGAGATGTTTTTAATTGGAACCACTCCAAAGGAACTGAAGAACTCAAAGAGAAGATGGCCCCGTTGATCTATCTACTCACGCATAGTCATAGAGATTCCCGAGGGACTGCGGCTATGAACGAATGGCTTGAGTGGGGGATCTATAGAGCTTTAGGTTTCGATATGCTGGCCTTAAGTACACGGATGATAGATCTTAACGCTTTCTCTAACCCCTATGGAAAATTTTTAGAGATTTATAAAGAGTCGTTTAGCCTAGTCCCCATTTCAACTTAAAAAAGAGTTCATTATCTCAACTCAGGATGGTGTAAATTCTTTTTTTGCAAATTCATAATCGCCCTCTTTATTATAATATTTTAATTTATAATATCTAGTGTCGAAGAAAATTCTATGGCCATAGATGATCCGTAAACGTTTATTGGCTTTTTTTGTGAATTCTATAATTCCTTGATTCGAAATTTTTGGGCAGTGGTATATTTCTAATTCTACCAGAGACAAATCTAGAAAGCTCATGAGATCCTGATCTGAAAAACTCTCTGATTCAAGACCAAAAAAGACCAATGGAAGTTTCTTTAGAAAATTAAAGTAAGATATTCCCCAGCTTTTTAATTGAAAAAGATTTAAGTAGGATATGGGTTTATTTTGAAGGAAATTTAGTCCGTAAAGGTCAATATTTTGTGCATCTTTTAAGACGAGCGACCTTAGAAACTTGCTATTATCCAACAAACTTAGATGGGAATTTTCTATTCTTAAATCCAAAGAGAGCTTTTTGAGTTGTTTTGTTTGAAGAATACCAAATAAACGATCAGGGTCGACTGCAACTCCATATACTGTAAGCTCCTCTATGGGATTTTTTTGAATCAAAGCCAAAAGGCTATTTTCATCTATATCGACACCCTCCAGATGAAGAGTTTCAAGCGTTTCCAAACTACTTAGTTGATCAAGGCAGGAATCAATTCCGTAGACGTTATCCAAAACAAGGTCTTTTAGCCGGTTATTATGGATAAAAGCCAGAAGTATGTCAGAATCTAAAAGAGCATCTTTTATTTTTAAGCTTTTTAAGCTCGATATTTTTTTTAATAAAGGGGCAGAGGGGAAAAAGCTTGCTAAATTCCCAATCCAGTTGAGCTCTTTTGGTTGGGGATATTTCTTCAAAGTCTCTATGTATTTTGCCTCGTCTTTCATTGCAAAAAAGGAGAGCTTTTCCCCTTTATTAGGAACCCATAATTTGAAAGTGTTCATCATATCGATGATGGCAAATCCTTGAGCTAATTTCTCTTGTAGAGGCTCAAGATGTTTTTGCATTTCTAAACTCAGGGGCCTTTTCTCTTTAGGATCCTCATCAATATTAAATATCTCATTAGGAGTAATTTTGTATGGCCCTTCTCTTAAAGCGATATCTTTTGAATATCCTAGGTTTCCCAAAAGTTGAAACCGGTGATCCTTTTTCCTAGAAAGCGGGTAACCAATACTGTGGTGGACTACCGGTTCCCTGAAAAGATCGATTAGTGTGGGGAAAATATCGATTTGTGAGGCCACAAAGGAGAATTTTTGTGCCTCAAGTTCCCCTTTTTTGAGAAATACGCATGGAACATGTACATTTTCTTGATAGACCCTTGTGCGAATTTGAAAAGTGTCATGCTCTCCCATAGGTTGACCATGATCTCCCAATAAGATAAAGAGTGTATCCTTGAACCAGGGTCTTTGTTCAGCTTTTAAAAAAAACTCCTCTAGCCGGTTATCAGCTACCTTTAAAGATTGTCTAAGTTTTTTCAAATTCTCTTTTTCCTTCCGGTCATCCTCTTTAGGAACTTCCCAGGGGTGATGGCCGAATCCGTTGGAAAAAAAACAAAAAAAAGGTTTTTTTTCAGAGGTCTTTTGATCCAATTGATCCATAAGGTCTTGATAAGCTAGGCGATCATCCACCATAAATGAAGAGATAAACTCACCCTTCGCTTTTTCAATATAGTCATCACGGTAAGCGTAATAATCAAAACCCTCTGTGTCCTCAATATACTCTTTTTTGGCTTCGGTATAAGTAGAGGTGATATGGGCATTAAAATAGCCCAATTGTTTGAACATTTGTGGCATTCCTATTATAGGAACCTGGTTTAGACTATGAAACCTAAAATATTCTTGAAAAGGGGGAATACCAAAAAGTGTAGATACTGCAGCTGGCGAAGAGACAGGAAAATTGGAATAGAATTGATCAAAGAAAATTCCCTCATGTGTCAATTTTTTAAAAAAAGGGGTAAAATCAAGATCTCTCATACTTAAAGATTCTAAATGGAGCACAACAACATTGGGTTTCTCTTTTTTTAAAGAAAAAAGAGAGGGGGATTGGTAGCAAAGTGTTTTCCTTAAAAACGGATTTTCAGGATCTATGGGGTCGAACTGTTCATGGTCAAAATGAAAAAAAGAGGGCAAAAAGCTCAATAAACTCTCAGGTTTATTAGCCCGATTGAAGGGGTAATATCTCAAAAAAAGATGCTTTTCAAAAAATAAAGAAAAAAATGAAATGCCCCCTAAATACGGGTTTAAAAGGGTTTTATTCAGGTTAAATGCACAAGTGCACCACACTAAAAGAATAAAGATGAGCTGGCTGAATCCCAAAAATCCTAATTCGTAAAAGACCGATTTTTTTAAAGACCATAAGCTTTTTTCAAACCATTGAAAATCGCTCCAAATAAGGCCTCTTTTGTAAATCCTTTCGATCTGTAGATCCAAAAATATTAGAACAAAGTAAAAAAAGGAAATCGTTGAGAAAAATATTTCGGCGTAGGGGTGTGAAAATATATAGAAAGCACTTAAAAAAAATTGTATGAAAAAAAAATCTTGCAAAGCACCAAGTATTGTTTTCCAAAATGCACCTTGTCCTAATAGGCGGGTTAAAACAAGAGATAGGAAAAAAAAAGCACTAAACATTATTTCATTAACTAACAAATGGATTGAAAAAAATCAAGAGACTCAATCAAAAAAAAACATCTCGAAAAGTTTCGAAATGTTAGTCTGATAATAAAGTTTTCAGGGGTGAATCTAGGGGTGAGTTACTGAGGTAAAATGCAAAATTAGATTCACGATAAATGCAGCAAGCAAAGAAACAAGCCCAATATCTATAAAAAGATTCCATTTTGAGCGCAAATCTACACCTCTTTTGCAACAATTCCTAAAAGGGTGTCCAAATCTTTGGCGAAACGGCGAATACCGTCTGATAATAAAAATGCAGCCCCGTGATCGTCGTTGTGAAGAAACGAAAATTTAGGGTAATCGACTTCAATTTTTGTCACATCGCTATTTTTTGCGATTTCCCTATCAAGTTGTCTTGGGACCGCTTGGCTAGCTTGAGACATTTCCTCCAAAAATTTCGGGGCGATCGTCAGTAGATCGCTCCCTGCAAGAGCTAAAATCTGTTTTGAGGAGCGGAAAGAGGCTCCCATCACTTGGGTTTTATAACCAAATTTTTTCAGATAGCTATAAATTTTCTTTACCGATTGTACACCTGGATCTTCGTTAGTTGAAAAATCGGTGACCCCTTTCTCTTTTTTGTAAAAATCGGTGATACGACCAACAAATGGGGAGATTAGGGTAACTCCTGCGTCGGCGCAAATTGCCGCTTGAGCCATAGAAAAAAGTAGAGTCATGTTACAGTGAATTCCCATTTTCTCTAAAATATTAGCTGCTTGAGCCCCCTCCCATGTAGAGGCAAGTTTAATGAGAATTTTTTCAGGTCCGATCCCTTTTTTAGCAAAGCGCTCAATAATTTTGTGGGCAAAGATGATGCTAGCATCTCTATCCCAGGAAAGCTTAGGGTCTACTTCAATAGAAACTCTTCCGTTTGGTGGGAGAAATTTCAGGATTTCAACTCCAAAAGCGATAAAAAGATCCATATAGGCATCATAAACATCTTTTTTCCCTTTTACTGTCTGTTGTAACAAGGGGAGGTAGGCCGGATCTTTAATAGCCTCTAAAATTAGAGAAGGGTTAGTAGTTGCATCTTGCGGGCTATACTTTTTTAATTCATGAAATTGCCCAGTATCAGCAACGACAATTGTAACTTTTTTTAGATCTTCTAATGTGCTCATAACCTTAATAAGCCAAAGCAAAGAATTTAGTTCAACAGCTACATAAAGAAAAAAAATTTTTATTAAAAAAATTTAACCAAGCAAAAAAAGACCCTTTATTGAAGGTCCGGGGTTTTAGTTGGTGCGGGTCCATTAGAAAGACCTGCAGCAAGCGCAATTCCTACAAACAGAGCTACTCCCCAGGCAATCATGCTGACATTAAGCTCTTCTGTACTTTTGTCATCGAAATCCCAGTAATTGGTTTTCTCAGTGTCCTTTTTTTTCGTCTTCGGGGGTGTTGTTGCCTCCAAAGATGAGCTCAAAGATATACCGATTGACAGAAAAGTTAATAAAATCTTACGCATATCTTTGCCATAAGCGATGAATCTTATAAAAATCAAGAGATATAGAGGTTTTTTCAAAGGACTTAAAGGTTGTCGTTTAATCATTAGAGGGTTACAATACCCTAAAATCTTGGGTGAAGACCTAATGAAATACGCGAATAATACAAGTGAGACGATCCAACGGATCCTCCAGGCAATCAAAGAAGAGGCGCTTGAGCCCTCAAAAACTGAGGCCGAGGAGACTCTCGCTACGGCAAATGCCGAGAGTGAGCAAATTCTTTTTGAGGCAAATGAGAAGGCGGAGTCGATCATCCAGCAAGCCACAAAAAAAGCTCATGATCAGATTAGAGCCGCTAAGGCCGAAATTGAGCTGGCTCTTAAGCAGGCAAAGCTTCAGTTAAAGAATGATCTTACGCAGCACCTTTTTAAAAAAGAGCTCAAAGAGGCTCTTTCTAAAGAGATGCATAAGGTTGACACAGTAGCTCGCACAGTAAATATTGTGCTGGACTCATTTCAAAAAGAGGGACTTTTCTCAAAATTTGAAATTGCCGTTTCCGACAGCATCTATGAGAAAGAGCTTGTCCAACACCTTACCCATAGTGTCAAAGAGAAGCTTGAAAAGCTAGGCGAGCTAAAATTCGATTCCTCTTATGGCGGAGCAATTTTAAAAATCAAAGATAAAAACATGATTGTCGAGCTTACAGAAAATCAGATTGAGCAGGTGCTGGATCGTTTTGTCTCGGACTCTCTAAAGGCCTTTGTTTATAGCGGTTAGGTAGAATGTATACGTTTCTTGAGTGTTATTTACCTCCAACTAGTTTTGATATCAAACCTGAAATGGATCTTAGAGAGCTGAATGAGCTTTTTAAGCTAAATCTCTCCTCGGTGGATAAAAATAAGCTTGGTAAGTTGCGAACACTCATAGATGTTTACAATTTGAGATCCTATCTCACAGCGGACAGGCTTTCTTTAGGTGGGTCTATTGAATGGGACGAAATTAGCTATTGCCTTGAGCAAGAATTAGGCTATCCCCCTTTTGTTTTTGATTATCTCGAAAAATATAAAGATATCAATGAAAGAATCCACCATTTCAGGGAGCTTCTATTAGCTGTATATGACTGGCTCTTGGAGAATACCTCCGATTTTTTATACGATTTTATTGAATATGATCGCAAGCTGTGGATTACCTCTATGGCGTATCTTTCGAAAAAAAGAGATAGAGACCTTAAAGAGGATTTGGATTTTTTAGATCCTCATGATTCTCTTACTACACTATTGCTTGCGCAACATGAATCGGAGCATTTTGAATTTCCCGAGGGGCTTGAGGGGATTGACCTTGAGCTGGACGTGGCATTTAAAGATCCGCTAAAAGAGATGGAGATGGTCTCTCGCTTGAGATTTAATTTTTGCCAAACCTATTTACAAACAGCTCCATTCACATTAGACTCAATTTTTGCCTACTATACCTTGGTTTGGGTCCTATCCGATTTTTATGAAAGCCAGGACCAAATTTTAACAAAAAAAGGGGGGGACCTCCTCCTCAAACGGATTCAGGAGATCAAATGATGACACAATCGCCCGTTTGGCAACTTGCTACCGGAACTGTTGAGGCTGTAAATGGCAACCTCGTGAGTATTCTTTTTGATGGCCCTGCCATTAGCGGAGAAAAAATTTATGTTGAGGTTGAGGGGATAGAAATCAAGGGGGAGATCATTGAGATTGCTTCCCGTATTGCTAAAGCCCAAATGTTTGAGGACACAAAAGGGATCCGTTTGGGTTCAAAAGTGACTTTTTCCGGAGAGCTTATTGAAGCAGAACTCGGGCCCGGTCTCTTAAATTTAGTTGTTGATGGAATCGGCTCCCCTTTAGCTGATGTCGCCGAAAAAGCGGGCTATTTCATGGAGAGGGGAATTGAAATACCAACGCTTGATCGCAAAAGGAACTGGGAGTTTACTCCAACAGCTAAAATCGGTGATCAGGTGACCCGCGGAGTGGAACTTGGTTTTGTGATTGAGGGTCGTGTAAGACATAAGATCATGGTCCCATTCAAACTTCAAGGAGTTTACACGATCGCTTGGCTTGCGAAAACAGGGCACTTCACTGTTGAAACTCCTATAGCCAAACTTTTCGACCAAAATGGCCAGGAGATTTCGGTCAACATGTTGCAAAAATGGCCTATTAAAAATAGGCTAATTGCCGGGCACCCGAGATCTAAAGACCGTCTTTTGGAAACCGGTATGCGCGCGATCGATACGATGTTTCCTATTGTGATGGGGAGCACTACCTGTTCACCGGGCCCTTTTGGAGCCGGTAAGACGGTCATCCAACATCTTATTTCTAAGTATGCAAATGTGGACATAGTGATCATTGTCGCATGCGGAGAGCGTGCTGGTGAGGTGGTAGAGGTGATCACAGAATTTCCCCATCTTTTAGATCCCAGGTACCATGAGCCTTTAATGAATCGGACAACGATCATTTGCAATACCTCCTCGATGCCGGTAGCTGCTAGAGAGTCCTCAATCTATATGGGAATTACTATTGCAGAATATTACAGGCAAATGGGACTGAATGTTCTTTTGCTTGCCGACTCTACTTCCCGATGGGCTCAAGCGATGCGAGAGGTTTCTGCAAGACTGGAGGAGATTCCGGGCGAAGAGGCGTTTCCAGCTTATTTGACTTCACGCATACACTCTTTTTATGAACGAGCGGGAGTGATTGAGACTCCTAACCATAAGCTCGGATCCATCTCAATTATTGGAGCTGTTTCTCCTGCGGGGGGAAATTTCGATGAGCCTGTGACGCAGGCTACTTTGATGGTTGTAGACACCTTCCTTTGTCTTTCAAGGGGGCTGTCTGATCAAAGGCGATATCCGGCTATTTCGCGAGATCTCTCTTGGTCATCGAATGTCGACATAGCTGCCGATTTTTTGAGTAAACAGGCGCCTGATTGGAAATATTCGGTAGAAACGGCAAGAAAAATCCTCCTTGAAGGGCTGGAGATTGAAAAGCGAATGGATGTAGTGGGAGAGGACGCAATTCAGATGAGCGATTACGTCACTTATCTTAAAAAAGAGCTATTTGATTTCTCCTATCTACAGCAAAACGCTTTTGACCAAGAGGACGTCTACTGTCCGCTTGAACGCCAAATTGAGATAATGAAAATTTTTGATGAAATTTTTGCCTCTCCTTTCCTTTTCAAAAACCACGACTCTGCCAGAAAATCCTTTATGGGTTTGCAAAATGACCTAAAAAACCTCAACTACACCGCTTTTCGATCCGATTCTTATCTAGAGAATAAGGCAAGGATCGAAAAAAGAATTGAAGAGATGTTAGACGTATGCAAGTAAAGAAGACTCGAATAGAAAACATCCGCGGAAATCTTATCACATTACAAGCGGTAGGACCCGCCATGGGGGAACTAGCTGAGGTGATTCGTCGAGATACCACCCGTTCTTTGGCCTCAGTGATTCGCATCGATTCAGACAGAGTTACACTGCAGGTGTTCGATTCCACAAGGGGCATCAGTGTGAATGACGAGGTAGTTTTTTTAAGAAACACCTTCCGTTTGGGGATTAGTGAAGACTGTCTGGGATCTGTCTTTAGTGGTAGCGGAAAGCTTAAGATGGGGGTAGATGCCACCCAAGATCGGATTGAGGTGGGACGTCCAAGTTTTAATCCCATGAAGCGCCGCATGCCGAGCCTGATGATTCGGACAAATTTGCCCATGATTGATATGTTCAATACGTTTGTACGCGGACAAAAGATCCCTCTTTTTTGTAGTCCTGGATCCAAGCCTGTTGAAGTTTTGTGCCGTATTGCAAACCAAACAGATGCCGATGTAGTAATAATAGGGGGTATGGGGCTTACCCAGACCCAGTATGAAAAATTCATTCAAAATGCCCGTACAAGCGGCTCATTAAATAGAACAATTTTTTATGCCCACCTAGCGACAGATCCCGTAAACGAGGCTGTCATGGTGCCCGATCTGGCTTTAGCAGCTGCAGAATATTTTGCTTTGAAGGGTAAGAATGTTCTTGTTCTTTTAACCGATATGGTTGCTTTTGCTGACGCTTTAAAAGAGATAGCGATTTCTTTGGATTTCGTCCCTGCAAATCGGGGATATTCTTCGGATCTTTATACCCAGCTTGCGATGCGGTATGAAAAAGCTGTCGAGATTGAAGGGAATGGTGCGGTGACTATACTTGCTTCGACAACCTTGCCTGCAAACGATGTTACTCACCCCATTCCGGATTTAACAGGTTACATTACCGAAGGGCAATTCTATCTCAATGTCGATTGTATTGAGCCTTTTGGATCTTTGTCTCGTTTGAAGCAGCTTGTGATTGGCAAAACTACGCGCACTGACCACGGGCATCTGGCTAATGCGATGATTCGCCTTTATGCTGATGCATTAAAAGCAAAAGAGCGTGATAGAATGGGATTTAAGCTCTCTAGTTGGGACAATAAACTTTTGAAGTATCAGCAACTATTCCGCTCTAAATTCATGAGCTTGGATGTGAATATTCCTCTTGAGGAGGCGCTGGATCTAGGGTGGAGAATGCTTTCGGACTGCTTTGAGAAAGAGGAAGTGGGAATCAAAAAAGAAGTTGTGGATATCCATTGGGTTTTACTCTGAGGTCAAATTTTGTCTGAAATCCGTTTATCCAAAATAGAACTCAAAAATCAGCAAAACAGCCTTGAGCAGTTCAAAAGGTATCTGCCGGTTTTAGAGCTTAAAAAAATTCTTCTGCAATCGGTTCTATCCCAGCTAGATGTTGAGCTGTTGCAATCCGAATCCAAAAAAATTGAAAACCAGAGACGCTTGATGTCTGTGAGTGCGTTATTTGCTAAACCCGGGATGAAAGAATTTACCGACTCTATGAGAGTTCTTTCCATTCAAAGAGGAGAAGAGAATATCGCTGGTATTGAGCTTCCTGTATTCAAAGGGGTGGAATTTGCTCCAGTAGAAAGTCTTGTGGGATCGGTTCCTTTGAATGCCTTTAGTCTCAGGGGGATATTTGAAGAGGTGATGGAGATTATTTGCCGCCATCAGGTGTTACTGGAACGCCGAAAAATTTTGGAAAAAGAGTTGCGGGATGTAACAGTTAAAGTAAATCTTTTCGATAAAATCCTTATACCTAGAGCTGAAGCCAACATAAAAAAAATTAAAATAGCACTTGATGACCAGCAATTAGCGCAAATTGCGAATGCAAAAAAAGCTAAAGAGCTGATTTTGAAAAAGGGGGCAAGATGATTATTCCGTGCGAAAAAGTCCTCTTTATTGGTACATCAGTCGACCTGGTAAAGTTTTTGGAGAACGCCCAAAAAATTGGACAGCTCCAGTTCCAATCTATAGAAGGCAAAAAAATGCACGTGATGTCGAATGCCGTGGAGGATACCCTCCATGCGCTAAGAATTTTGCGTCGCCAGGTTCCTACAGATCAGTTGAAAAATGATGTTGTCCCCCGTTATGAGCTAGTGGAGAAAATTATCTATCTGCAAGATAGGTACGACCGAGTAGTTGAGGCCGAGAAGGTTCTTGATCATGAGATCCACAGAATCAAGCCTTTTGGAAATGTTGATCTCAATATTGTAGCTCAGATCGCAGGAGAATCTCACCACACCGTGCAGTTTTTTTCCAAAAAAGGGAAAAAAAAGCTGCCGCAAGAGATCTTGGATAAGCTTATCTATGTGAATACAGACGGTACAATCGAGTATTTTATGTATATCGGGATCGATCCGATCAAGACGGATGGTCTTATAGAAATGTATATGGAATACTCGCTCAATTCCCTTAAAGAGCGCTATCAAAATCTGCAAAAAGAGGAGCTCAGGATCCAGACAGAGCTGAAGGAGATGGCCCATTACAAAGAGATCCTTGAGGAGTATTTAGAGGAGCTGCTTGACCATGATGATATCCGTCATACCCGCACTCAAGCGATGAATATTCTCGGATCGACCCTATTTGCGATTGAGGCCTGGACTCCTGCTGGTAAAGAGGAGTGGAAAGAGGCGCTAAAAGGGGTTAATGTTCATATGGAACATGTACGCATCCGCCCTGATGAGATTGTTCCTACCTTTATGGAAAATGCCGGTTATCGCAAAGTTGGAGAAGATCTAGTAAAGGTGTACGATGTTCCCTCTATAGAGGATAAGGACCCCTCATTATGGGTATTGATATTCTTTACTCTGTTTTTTGCTATGATTGTTGCAGATGCTGGCTATGGGCTGCTCTTTTTAACCGGTTCTTTAGTTTTGAACTACATCTACCGAAAATCGCAAGGTCTGGTCAAAAGGCTTTTAAAATTATCGCTAATTTTATCCTCAGCTTGCGTAGTTTGGGGTTTTCTAACTGCCTCCTATTTTGGGATGCAGTTAAGTCCTGAGAACCCACTCTCCAGAAGCTCATTAATTTACCATGTTTCAAAAAAGAAGATCGATTACCAAATCGAAAAAAAGGGGAACACCTATAAAGAGTGGATAAAAGATTATCCCCAACTCGCGTCAGAGACCTCGTCTGAAGCCTTTTTGAATCGGGGAGTAAAAATTAAAGACGGTAAAGTCCAGTATGAACTGGCTGAAGATCTTTTTTTAGCGAACCTTCTGGAGTTTTCTCTTTTGATCGGTACCCTGCACATTATCCTATCGCTTTTAAGGGGAGCTCGCAAAAACTTGGGCAGTATAGGCTGGGTCCTCTTTACTATTGGAGCTTTTTTATATTTCCCCACATATATGGGAACACCCACACTATTGAATGAACTGGGAATCATTTCCGAAGAAAACGCGGCGATTTTCGGTCTACAATTCATAGGGATTGGAGTAGCCTTTGCTACGATCATGGCAATCATTAAAAAGAAAGTTTCCGGAATTTTTGAGCTTACGCATGCAGTGCAGATTTTTGCAGATGTGATCTCTTATGTGCGTCTTTATGCGCTTGGATTGACAGGCGTTATTTTGGCAAGCACATCAAATAAATTTGCGGAGGATTTAGGTTACGCTGTTGGTCTATTTATTCTTTTATTTGGCCACGGCCTGAATATCATGGTCGCTTTGATGAGCGGAACAATCCATGGTTTACGTTTGAATTTTTTAGAGTGGTATCGCCACTGTTTTGAGGGGGGAGGTAAACTCTTTACCCCGTTATTAAAAAGGAGAATTACTTTATGACACCAACTTTATATGCAATGGCGGGACCTGCTCTCGTTTTAGGAATCTCCCTTTTTGGTAGCTCGCTTGGATGCGCAATTGGCTTTTCAGCGGCCCAAGGGGTTATGGCTCGTACGGATGAAGGGCATGCTAAATATATTTCTTTAGCTGTGCTACCCTCTTCGCAGGGTCTATTTGGTTCTATTTTGATGGTTCTCATGCGTGCAGCGATTGTGGCCGGCACATTGACTCCGCTATCGGCAATTTTCATCGGCCTTTCTACCGGTCTTGCCCTTTTTGGATCTTCTGTATTCCAAGGAAAAGTTGTGGCTGCAGCGATTCAATCTATTGCAAAACAACCAAGCCTTTTTGGTAAATCCTTTGTGGGAATTGTTGTGATCGAGTCTTTCTCCCTATTCGCTTTTGCTTTTTCACTGATGCTTTTGAAATAGTGTCATAAGATGCAGAATCCCTAAGATACAATCGTTTTTTAAGGCCCGCTTTTATTGCGGGTCTTTGGTTTAACGTTGTACGGCTTTTTGGATTTGTCCACATTTCTTTAAGAAACAAATAAAATTCCCTTTATTTTTAATACAGTATTTTTTAACATGCACTTAAAACCTTTTTTAGAAGTCTTAATAAGGGATTTATAGAGCCTTTTTAACTTTTTTAGGGTGGTTCATTTTTTCACCTAATCTTGGACCTCCTATTGAGAAAGTTGACGCAAGCTAAGGGGCTAGAATCTAAAGGTTTTTGTTCATAAAAAATAAGAGGTTTTGGAATGTCTGTGGGTTTACCAACGCATACAAATTGGGGCGGACCACTCATAAATTTTAACTCTGAAGACACCTTTTTTATCCATCGGGATCTTTCATCGACGATTCGTCTTATTGAAAAGCACACCGACAAAGGGAGATGGGTTTTGGAGACAGATCCTGCAGTGGAACAAGCCCCTTTTCCCAAGGTCTACGCTGCAAAATTTTTCAGTCGAAAAATACCCATTACAATTGAGGAAGCGGTAAAAGAATTAAACCTTGATGAAAGAACCGAGCGCGTTTTCATGGATTGGACGAAGGGGAATGAATGGATAGAAATCGTCCCCTTTAAGTATCCAGCTTTACGATACATTCGGAATATAACAGGCATCACTTTACTGTTGATTGTTGGGATCGGTGATCGAATTCTTCAGAATATCTTTTCTGCTGAAACTCTGGAAAATAGTAGAACCTTTTCCTTTCTTTTTGGAGGTGGCTATATGATCGCCGACTATTGCCTCAAAAAAAGTGAGCCCTTATCACGAACTATCTGTTTGATACGACCCTGAGCTGAAATTCTTGCTTTTACAAATGTGAATTCAAGTAGAGGGGGTGAAAATCGTTTTCACCCCTTTTTAGATCCTAGGTTATCCGTGAAAAACCCCTTCCATGATCTTTAGCCGATCCTTAGAGATAAGGCGAAAGGTAAAAGGTCGATCAAAACGGATTTTGCGTGATGGTAAAGGTTTTATCGCTGTCGTTTTGAATAATCCTGCAGTTACAAAAGCCGCTTTTACCCCCCCCTCTTCAAGGACGAAATAGGTTTTTTGTAAAACGCTTGCGAGCTTTCCGGCGTCCGTTTTTTTGTTAAGTGGTAAGTTTTGTTCTAAAAGTTTATCCAGGAGCTCTTGGGTACTAGAAAGGGTAAATTTAGGTAAAGTAATGTCTACGTAAGATAACTTACCCTCTATGCTACCAAAATAGAAGGCATCCTGGTCTAAAAGATTTTCTACGGTGATATCCTCTTTAGGTAAAGAGAGCTGTAGGAAATAGGCTGAATTTTCGACAGGGATTTCGACAAACTGCATGTAGCCGTTTTCATAATAACGGACCATTTTCATGCCCCACATCATATCGATTTCTGTTTTTTCTTTTGTTAGGGATTTGAATAGCTCTTTTTTTGTGTGTCTTGGGTCGAAGGGGTCGTCGAATTTTCCTGTAAATGAGCCTGCATTCATAGCAACAAGCCCTTTTTTTGGTAGGTCTCGTCTATCCTCAAATAACTTTGGGATCATCCCTTGGGTCTTTTCATGAATAAAATGATTTACCTTATCGATGATTTCGGCGTCGTCGAGATTCAGCTCCTCAGTATGAAGAAATTCTAAATGCTCTTTTAGAAAACTCAAGTCGACGTTTGAGGCGCAGCAGTTACCCATTTTTAATTCGGGATGATTTTCAAACATGGATCTTAGATAGGTGAGTACAGCCTCTTTATTTTTGGTCCCAAATACCCCTTCAAGGATTTTATCTTGGTCTATAGGATCGAACAGAGGATAAATCATCCCAACGAGCTGATCAAGACTCAATGGGGCAATTAAGGAGCTCTTTTTTTCTTTTAAATAGATCTCCTTTAAAATAGAGGTTTCTAAAGAGGCAACGGGAGGGACATGTTGTTGCATGTTGTTTTCGATTTCATGAGGGTGAGTATCGATGACCATAGGATCTCCTTGAGTTGAGAAACGTGATTAAAATCGAGATTAAGAATCTTCCTACCATGAGGGAGCAAACTTCATGGCCCGAATTTTATCACAATTCCTTAAGTTTGTGTCACTATGATAGATAAAGTTTATAATAAACGAAAGTGTTTTGTCCTTATGCGTACTTCTATTTAAGTATCAAAGAACCCTTTTTTCAAAACTGGTTTTTTTTAAATAGATAGTAAAAAATGGGGTTAGTTATCTTCTTCTATTTCGTCAATATGGTCGTATTGAATGTGCTGGATATCACTATAACCGCCCCTTTGATGCGCAAATATCTTAGCGAAAAAAACGCGGTCCTTTTGAAAAAGCTCATCCCAGGCGTGATCGATGATGATTTCATTGGGGGTTAGTTTTGCAAATGGAATACCTATAAGCTTCTTATGGCACTTTTCAAAAAGCGATAAAAGCCTGGGGATGTAGTGGGATTTTATGACATATGCATGAGCTCTTCTAGAGCTTTTAGCCCGAAAGATCCTGTCAATACCAATGGGCTCGCTTTCTTTAATCCTCCCGCCTAAAAGCAGAATGTCGTACTCTGGTACTTTATGTAAAAAATACCCAATATAAAGTTCTAGTTCCTCTTGATTGGTAAGAAAAAAGGCATCATCTTCTAAAATCAAAACCTCTTTAAGTTGCATTTCAAGGGCAAGTTTTAGAGCTGTAATATGGCTTAGGGCACAACCCCTATGGCCATTTAAAACATCGTGAATTGCCTCGATTCGGTGAATTTTATCCTCTTTCACCCCAAGCTTTTTGAGTTGATTGAGAATGAGAGCATTTCGATCGGTTCGATAGCTTAAATTAATATAGAAGATTTTTTCAAATCGATTGAGACCCGATTCCATTTCCATTTCTATTTCCATCTCTTCTCATATTTTTATTTTGCTTCATCGACATCTTTCAAATATTGAAAGATGTCTTCATGTGTGAAGCGTTGAATATCACTGTATCCTCCTCTTTGATAGGCAAAAATTTTGGTAAATAGAATGAGATCTTTTTCGAATAGCGGATCCCAGGCCCGGTCTATCGCTTTATCATGCACCTGATTAAAAGTTGGAATTTTGAGCATTGTTTTATAGGTGTTTTCAAATACCTCTAAAAGCTTTGGGATGTAATGGTTTTTCACTACATACGCATGCGCAAGCCTTGCAATGATTGCCCGATAAATCCCATCGATTTGGCAACTTTGATATTTTTCGACGCGGGCTCCAAGAAGAAGCATATCGTAGCTTGGTACGTGTTGAAAAAATAGATTCAAGTGCTTTTCGACTTCTTCTTGATCCGTATGGAAATAGGCATCATCCTCAAGAATAAGCACCTCTTGAAGCCCCATCTGTTGAGCAAGCTTTAAAGCATGGATATGACTTAGAGCACACCCCCTATGACCATTCAGAACATCTAAGTTTCCCTCTATGCGAACTATTTTCTGTGATTCCACACCCATTTTTTGAAGTTCTTGTAGTAGGAATGCATTTCGATCAGTACGGTGAGCCAGGTTAATATAAAATATTTTTTCGAATCTATTTAAGCCTAGAGGCATGAACTTTTGTCCTGTTTGCATCTTTTGTGCACTTTACGTCTGCTCCCTTTTTTGGTCAATCTCAAACCCAACGGTTTTTCTTGATAATTCCTTGCAACCAACACAGATGTTTTTTAATATGAAAAAAAATTTTGAGTTTTAAAATGGAATATCGCGTTGAAAAAGATAGTTTGGGAGAGGTGAAAGTCCCTAAAGACCGATTATATGGGGCCCAAACACAACGTTCGCTTGAAAATTTCAATGTCGGTTCCAGTCATTTTCCTCTCGAAGTAATTCACCAGCTGATCATTATTAAAAAGGCTGCTGCAATTGTGAACCACAACCTGGGCGTCTTAGATGAAAAAAGGAAAGAACTTATAGTTCATGCAGCTGAAGAGCTTTTGAAAGGGGGATATAACTTAGAGTTTCCCCTGCATCTTTACCAAACGGGCTCGGGCACGCAGAGCAACATGAACGTTAATGAGGTGATGAGTAACCTTATCATAAAAAAACTAGGTGGTGTTTTAGGCTCCAAAGATCCCATACACCCTAATGATCATGTGAATAAGAGTCAGTCTTCAAATGATACCATCCCGACCGCTATCCACATGGCTGTTGTGCATTTATGCAAACTAAAACTCTTACCCAGTCTTCGACAATTTAGAGATGCTCTTCATGAGAAAGAAAAAAGCTTTCATCACGTGATTAAAGTAGGGCGAACGCATTTAATGGATGCCACCCCTTTGAGCTTAGGGGAGGAGTTTGGCGGTTACCGTGTCCAAATTGAACAGGGTATGCGTGCTGTAGAGGAGGCTCTCAAAGAGGTGGAGGCTTTGGCGATAGGCGGGACGGCTGTAGGTACAGGAATTAACACCCCCGACGGGTTCCAAAAAATGATGATAGACGAGATCAATCATCTTACCGGCTATAACTTCCGTTCAAGTGAGTCTCTTTTCGAAGCCCTCTCCTCTGAGGACAGCTTGGTTCAAATTGGAGGAGCACTTAATAGGTTGGCGTGCGCTATTTTGAAAATAGGGAACGATATTAGGTTGTATGCGTCGGGCCCTCGGGCAGGGATCGGGGAGCTTATATTGCCTGCAAATGAACCAGGTTCCTCCATTATGCCGGGTAAGGTCAACCCTACACAGTGTGAATCATTGACTATGATTGCTACAAGATTGATGGGCAATACCACCACAATCACAATCGCAGCCTCGCAGGGCCATTTTCAATTAAATGTATTCCGTCCGGTTATAGCACACACGCTTATAGAGTCGATAGTTCTATTGGCAGACGGATGTAAAAATTTTACTGAAAAATGCCTTGAAGGGATCCGAGTCAATCAGGAAAAAATAGATCACCATCTTGAACAGTCTTTAATGCTGGTTACCTCCCTTGTTCCTAAAATCGGCTATGACAATGCTGCAAAAATTGCATTATACGCCCATGAGCATAACTTGAGTTTAAAGCAAGCTGCTGTAAAGCTACAAATCATGAGCGCAAAAGAGTATGATCAATCTCTAAATATTGAGAAAATGGCCTTTTGCCACAAAAAACTTTCTTAAGTTCGGGATCGTTATAAATTTCACTATCTAACAGAATCTTAAGAGAAATTTTATGTTTAGAATTTTTCTCTTTTTTTGCTCTAGAGATTGCGGTAAAAATCTATTCTCTATTTTCATCGGTAATACTTGATTAGGCACAACTGTTTTATAGAAAATGATAAGACTTTTAGAAATATTTTATGGAATTTTTCTAAAAAAAGAACATTTCTTAAAACTTTTTAGACTGTTGTTTTGAAAGGGGGGGGGACTTAACGTCAGTGCTTTCCTATCTTGTTGAGTGCATTTTGTATTGATGAAAGGTTTTGGCCATGAAAACAAGAGCACCAGAGAAAAAAAATTAGGGCAGGGGGGATACATATACGAAAATGTTTAAAAGGTAAGAAACCTCATATATTGATATATTCTGTGATTTTTTTAGAATTTTTAGAAAATGAATTATAAAAGGGCGGGAGAATGTCCCGCCTTAATGTTAATTAGGAATTTTTTGCGATTTTTTCAAATACGTCAATCAAGGAATCATGGATCTCTTTGAGCTCAGGAAATTTTTCTTTGAGCTTTGATACATCGAGCTCATTGTTTGATCTTTTTGCTTTAAGGATTTGATTTTGTTCTTCAATCGTAAAATTTTCCCAGGTGAAAGTAGGGTCTACGTACTTTTGGTACATAGCCAAGATTTCATTATGGGAGACAGTTCCAGGGTTTGTAAAATTATAATTCCCGGTCTCCCCTTGGCGTGCCAACTCTATAGCTAAGGGTACCATCTCATCAAGGACTGTCATACTGTTGGGGACATTGATGACTTTTGGGTATTTGGTGATTTTTGTAATAAAGTTTCTCGGGGAGAGATCGCTTGAAATAGGCATTCTCAAGCGTAAATTGAGGACATTAGGGTAGTACATTAAAAGCTTATCCAGCATGACCTTTGTAGAGGAATAAAAAGAACCAAAGAAATTTGGGGCTTGCGACTCGGTAAAACCCACTCCGGAGCCTAGAGGGTGCTCCTCATCATATTCATAAATACAGCCAGTACCAAAATTGGTCATGTGAATCCCCTTTAAATATGCGATATCAGCAAGGTTCAAAGCACCGATGATATTGGAGCGTAAGGTCTTTTCTTTGTTAGATTCACACCAATCGACATTTGGAACCCCGGTGACTCCGGCGGCATTGATAATATGGGTGGGATTTTTTTGTTCGATCTCATGAAGAATTTCGTCCCTGTTTTCCAATCGGGATTCAGCCGGAGCACATATGTACCCCTTTTTTTCGAGGTCTTCAAGGATCATTTTGCCGATCCAGCCGGTTTTTCCACCAAAAACAAGGAAGCGAGCCTCTTCCTTTGTTGTTGAGGGCATCAGAGCCGATAAAAATCGGCAACAAACTAAAAAAGATAAAGCAAATATTTTCATAAGTAGAGCACCAAGTTTACTGATATTCAATTTCGTTATCGGATACGTAGACAGGATGAGAGGAATTTTCATAGAGTTTTGAGCAAAAATCGGGATTTTTTAAATACCACTTAAGGGTTTCAGCAAGCCCTTCATCCAAAGAAATAATGGGTGTCCATCCTAGAAGCTTACGTGCCTTTTCGTTTCCACCAATGTGGCAATCTACTTGCCCTGGACGGTCCGAAATTTTCAAAACCGGGTACTGGGGTTTATGTAAAATTTTCAAAATAGAGTGCACAATATCGTTTACAGACACTGCTCTATTGGTGCCAATATTGATCTCTTCCCCTTTGATTTGGGAAAAATCGGGCTTATGAAGCGCCATGTCAATCGCTCGTGCAGTATCCAGAGTGTGCACCCAGTCCCTGGATTGCTCTCCACTTCCATGGATCTTGATCGGTTTATTCAAAATGATAGACGCGGCTATGCGTGGGATCAATTTTTCCACGTGCTGGTTAGGCCCGTAGTTATTGAAAGGTCGCAAAATAACTACAGGAAGGTCATAGGTACAGTAGTAGGAGTAGACCAATCTGTCTGCGCCCGCTTTTGCAGCGGCGTATGGGCTTCTGGGATTCAAAGGATGGTTTTCATTCATCGGTTGTGTCTGTGCCGTTCCATAAACTTCTGAAGTAGAGATATGGACAAATCTTTCTACTTTGTGCCGATTTTGATTCAAAGCGACAAGCAAAGAGCGTGTTCCCATGATGTCGGTATCAAGAAATTTTGCATCTGAAACAATACTTCTTGTCACATGAGACTCGGCTGCGAAATGGACTACGAAATCGCTGTGACACATAAGGCTGTTCACTGTTTCAAAATCATTGATATTTGCATGAACGAATCTAAAACGGTCTGCATTACGAATTTCAGAAGAGATGTTTTCAAGTGAACCCGCATAGGTCAAAGCATCTATAACAATAAATTCGTATTCAGGATATTTATCATACATGTATTGTAAGAAATTGCTCCCAATAAAACCGGCTGCACCGGTGATAAGGACTGTTTTCTTGTTTTCATTCGAGGACTCGTCAGCTGAAAATAGAGCGCATGAAGTAAAAAAACCGACAATAGTGATTTTAAGGATAAATTTTGGGAAGATCAATTTGCTGCCTCTTAATTAAAAATTGTTTCTAAACCTATTGAAAAAGAAAAACTTAAAATAACTATTTTTTTGAGAAATTGCAAGACGTATTTTATAATTATAAGACCATTATGTTAAGTGACTGTTCATTCGGTTTTTTTCTAAATTTTTACGATGGCGAAAGCTAGTTGGTAGGCATGGGTCTCAGGCTCAAAAACTAGTTTTTATAAGTTTTAAAACACCTGAAGAAGTTTCGACAGGTGTTTTTTAGGGTTATTGAGATTGGATCCATAGCTCTAACGGTAGAACATTCAGTAATGTATTCCTGTTCTGTTGGTAAAAGTTCCAATCTAATTGGTCTTTTGGGGTATAGGGAAAAAGCGTTTGGGAAGAATTTGGTGTTAAAATGCCACAACCCCAATCCATGTCAACTACACAAAAATGAACGTTCTCAAATTTCATCCTGACATGTGCTGCAGCTTTCCAAACATCCCCATTCCATGAACCAGGAACAATATATGGGACCTGTTGCATGTACGTCTGTGGTAAACAATCATGCATTACAATAAGTCCGTTTTGAGATACGCAATTTAATGAATTTCTAATATCTCGAAGAACTTGATCTGACAAGTGCAGGCCATCTATAAAAATTATATCATACGTGTTGGAGTTTTCAGAAAAAAATTTATCTGAACTCATTTGATAGTTTGCCGCCCCTCCCCCAGGATCAACACCATCTTTATGTTCAATTTGAATACTTCTAAAATTTTCCCCGTCAGCAACACCAATTTCTAAATATGTTTTATAGTTATTTTTTTTTATGATATAATTTATCAAGTCGGTTCTTGTGCGATTTCTTAAAAGGTTAGATACTGCACTTTGAATCGCGTCTTTTTTTGGTTTTGCATGAATTTCATTCGGAGTTATCCCAATTGATAAAGCAACTGCTAGGCAGTATAAAATTTTTTTAATTGAAAAATATTTCATTAATTTACCTCAAATTTTATTTTTGGAAAAATTTCGATGACTTTCCATATGTGCTAAAAAGTCATAAGGTTCTATAAACATATCTACCGTTCTGAGTTCGAAAGATGCTGAAAGAGGGTATAGGAGTATAGACTCTAAATTTTTCTTTTCTTCTCTCATAATAACTTTTTTCCCTTGTCTATAAAAATAGTCAGGCTGGAGGTTATCAAAGGTATAAACATCTCTAGGATCGTCAGGCTTATCAAATTCTATAAGAGTCAATCCAAGACTTAAGAAGGCACTATGAATGATGCAGTACTTTCTTGACCAAAAGTATTTAGCATAATCTGGCCAAATTACCATAACCTTGGCATCAGGATGTAAAAAAATGGCATTCACTAAATTCGAGCCGTATACTCCAACAAAATACTCAGATTCCGAAGCAGCAATAATCTGGTCTTTTAGATCCATTTTTTCAAATTGAACTACGCTTACATCGTATCCACGACTTCTCAAAAAGGATATAATTTCTGAGTCATTTTTTATCTTTTGAGGGTGCCCACGCTTCACGAATAGTACGCGATTTTTAATCATTGAATGATTAATACCGTATTTTTCTTTTATGTAATTTACAAAATCTGCAACAATATTGTCTTTAAGCTGCTGTCCTTTGTAGACGACATCTCTTTGAAAGCCAATTTTTTTTAGATCGTAGATATAGTTCCATGAATCCGGGCAAGCGCTGTAAAATGCAAAAGTCAGGTCGTTCCCGTTGTACGGTTTTTCTTCGGGAACACCTTGGTGAAAAATCATATTTCTTACAAAAAATGTCTTTTTTTTATTTTTCTCATGCAACCATATGATTTCCTTGACTTGAAAAAGTTGTTTGATCAATTGAAAGAGATTAAACTTGGCATTGTTCTCAAAATTTGAACTTGTTTCTAAAATTATATTTATTTTGCGGTTTAGAAGGTTGTTTTCTTTTAATATTTTATAAAATGGAAGTATCGCATCTAAAAGACCATGCCCGTAAAACTGAAAATGGTGAGAATAAAAATAGACGGTATCTCCGTCGATAGTTCTAACATGTTTTTGGTGTCTTATTTCTTTTTTTACAAAATAAGATCCGTTCCAATAGGCAGACCCTTCAGGAAGACCAAAAAGAGCATTTGCAAACAAAATCGCAAAAATAATTTTTATAACCATATGTTTTCATCACCATAATTATTAAGTATTGTTTGCAAAATTCCAATCCTTCTTAGTCTCGTGTTTTTTTTAAACTTATACCAAGATAATAAACATGTTCTAGGGAACTTTAAAAGCAGTGTTATACCTATATTTTGAATATTTTAAAACTTTTATTTAGCTTAGTTTTCAAATTTGATATGATGAAGATTTCAATAATTTTGCTTTTGGATTCGCATAAATTTTAAATTCTAATTGTATGTAATGCAATTTTTTAGCAGATATTCCTTAAGCTTAAACTTTCATGTAGTAAAGATTCCAAACTTACAAATACCTTTTCTTTCTTAGCTTTTATACTTTAGACTAGCTGTGGATATCTTTTTTCCAAAATCGCTTCAACAAGCTCAAGCTGCCTTTCGATTTCAGTGACATAGGTCGACAAGATTCCCCGATAGGTTTTGTCCATTTCCTTGATCAGGGGATCTTGTTTAAAATCACGAGTCTCTTTTAAGAAGCGATGGATGCTCTCAAGCCATTTTTTTCTTTCAATCGGGGGTATATTCTGAAAATATTCGCTTGGGGGTTTAGCTAAGTCGTACTTGGACAAAAGCTCCCTTTCTTTCGTGGCTATTTTTGAAAAAAACAATTTTTTTCTTCCAAGAATAAGCTCCGATTTTACATCGCTACGTAAATTCATCAGAAAATGGTTCCAGTTAGAACTTTTGTCTCCTATCTCAAGCGTTTCAAAGTCACAAACCTCTAAAAAGGGGAGGATGGCCGCCTTTTGTGCCGGCTCCAAAAAAGGGTACAAGCCAAGAATCGCTTTTTTCATCTCCTCAGAGTTCCAGAAATAAAATAAGCCAAGCTTATAGTTCTCATCGCTATCTGTTAAAAAAGAGACCGCCTCCTTGATATCAAAGAGATAAAAAGCTGTAGACTTGGAAATTTTAAAGGGCTTTTCGGAATCAGGATTTTTAACGATCCCTTTTTTTGAAGAGATCTCTACACCACCAAGGTCCGAAGAATCTTCAAAATACCCCGCTGTTTTCTCAGAAAAAGTAGGGGCAAGGTTATGGGATTGAGTGATGGTTTTTGCTTGAGAAACGATATTTTTCAAAACAAACTTTACTTTTTGGTCAAAAGGGTATTTTTGCATGGGATCAATACATCGTCCACAATAGCGGATTAGGAAATATTTATTGTCAGGAGATAAAAAATGGAAGCTGCTTAAAAAAAAGGGTGCGGTCCTGGAAAGGGTTTCTCTTTTAAAAATTTTTCCGGTAAATCTAAAAACTTCTACTGGATAATCTTTCAAAAGAGCTTGAGATAGTTCTTCACACTGACTGAGCTCTTTAAGAAAATCCTCGGAGTTTTCAAGATTTAGACTGCTTTCTAAAACTTGTTCAACGCTCAAAGAATCTTGAAGATGAAGTGCTCCTATAAGATCCACAAATTGCGCATGCATCGGCCCGATTTGACGAATTTGTAATCCCAAAGCCGAAATTGGGCTATTCTCACCCATAAACCCAAGATGAAGAAAGCGGAGTACGTTTCTAAGCGTTGTTTGCTGCAAAAGATTTAAAAGGGCTTTAAGGTGGAAGCTAGAGAGCGAAAAACCGTCTATTTGATCAAGCGCATCTAAAATCATAGAGAAAGGATCCTGCGCTAGATGGAAAAATAGGGAGATTTTACCCGTTTTAAGAGGCTTAAGTACCAGATGGGGATGACTATCTATTTTTTGACGGATCATCTCTTTAAAATTTGGAGCTGTTTTAAATAATTCGGACAAAAAACGGGGCTCTTCTAAAAAAAAATCCATAAAAGAGTCGTCGATCATGAATGCCTCCAAGAAACGGGGCCCATAGCGGTTGCAGTGATCGAGGATGAACTGAAAGCTTTCCTTAATTTCCTGGTTGCTGACTGGAGTGGGATCAGGGTCGTTTAAAAGTTGTAGTAAAGGGACCATGATTTCACAAAGTTTTGGGGGGATATCGAAAAACCTGTTGAGACAAGGATTGTTTAGATAGAAAATAGTGTCTAAGTCCTGAATGCTAAACTGAAATATTGGATTGAATCCCATTGTCTTTAAATCGGAATTTTCAAAAAGATCGGGGTTCTTAACAAAGAGATTTAAGATGAAGGGTAAGGAATTGGTATCCCCTTTTGATGGATTGAGAATTCGCATGCCCATAAGATGCGTAAAAAAGGTTCTCTGTTTTATTTGGTCAGGATAAATCGGGGTGACTTTTTGATTTAAAACAAGATCTGCAAAAAGGGCGAAAGCTTTATTCTCTAAAGCTATCGGTTTGAGTTTATTCAAAAAAACATCTATTTCCTGATCCGTTTCAAGACTGTAGGGGATAGGTGCAAGAGAAGTAGAAGCAGAAATTGTTGTCGCGCTCATTCATTCGCCTTTATTTGTACCCATTCACATTAAGAAATTGTAAAAACGAAATCAAGAGGTATTAAAATAAATATTTTTATTTTCTTGAAGATTACCTGAAAATTCTCTTCAACTTTTTTCCCTTTTTTGGGTTGCAAGTTGATACATAATAGCCGATTTATATACCTTTAAAGGGTGATTAGGTGGTAATTTTGAAAAATACATACTGGGCTCTATGTCTATTTTTTTTCGGTTGTACAAAACAACAAATTGAAGTGGAGCATTTTTTTGTCGATAAAAAGAGTTTACCCTCTACATTTGCCCGCTCTCCTGATCCAAAGCAAGATAAAGAGTATTTAGGGCAGATTTTTCTCATTCACTACTCCTTAAACGATGAGGGCTTGAAATCGCAAACTCCTATTGTTGCACAATTTCTTCTTGAGGATCTTCAAGAATTTACCACAAAGTTTGTTCCCAACCAAAAAAGGGGAGCAAAAAGGTTGGAATGGATCAATGACCCCTATCAAAAGCATGGGCCAATTATAGGATACCGTGTCTCTTTCAAGGACTTTACTGTAGAGAGCCCCTTATTTAGAGAAGTGATAGAAGTGGATAAAAAGCGTCTTTTGTTTGAAAAGAAGTCTACGAATACTCCCCTTGAGACACAAGATGATGAGATCTATAATGTAGAAGACATCTCTCAAGGCTAGCAAAATCGATGCACGGATCTGTTATGGAAAGCCCCCCTTTAGGTTTTGTACTAAAAGGCTGATTTCCCTCCTCCAGATGACACTCAGCCATTAAGCCCTGGATTCCTGAAGCCTCCTGTAAAAGTAGATCTTGGAAAAGCTTTTTTTGCATCAAGCAATCTTTATAAGAATTTTGATGGGCACAATCCACAAAAATTTTGGATTCCAATCCTCTAGAGCGTAAAATTTCATAACCCCTTTCTACTAGATGAAAGTTTGGTCCCTCGACACCACCTCTGAGCATTAAATGGGTCTCAACATTTTTTCCAAAGACCAACTCGGGTCCGTGAGGGCCCATTCTTGGTGTTTGCATCCCTTTTTGATTGAGGTTGATTGCGTCTATGGCTCCGTCAAGACGACCGTCAATCCCGTTTTTGAAAATGACGGGCATTGCCAGGGTTGCAGCTAGTTGCCTATGGGTCTGCGAATAGACTGTTCGGGCTCCGATCATTCCAACTGTGACAAGATCCTCGACATAAGGGGTCAAAAAGGGGTCTATGAATTCATAGCTCAAGTTTAGCCCCATGGATACAAGCTTCATCATAAATTTTCGACTAAGCTCGATCCCTTTTTCCAAATTGAAGCTGCCGTCAAGATCCGGATCCATAAGAAATCCGCGCCAATGATGATTGGAACGGGGTTTCTCCAAATGGCAGCGATACAAAAAGAAAAATTCGGGATACTCTTTTTGCAAGTTGGCAATTTTTTCACCCAAAATAAGATCTTTAGACAAGTCATGTATGGAGCAGGGTCCAATAAAAAGCGCTTTATGATAAGAGCTAAACTGTTGAAAACCTTTCCTAGACTCTTGGATTTTGATTTTTAAATCTAGAGGAAGAGGAAACCTTTTATGAATCGAATCTACAGAAGGAAGGGGTCTAGAATTAAGCATCTAAGGGTACGCCACATCTAATTTTTTATCACTTTCTATCATCTTCTTGGATTTTTATAAAACCAGAAGGGTTTATTAAAAAAAGCCTTCCGGTTTGTCTATTTAGAAGTTAAATTGAGGAGTTTCTCATGCTGATTTTTTAGATGAAGCCTTTCCTCGAAAAAAGAGGTGTACTGATCTTGAGTAGACTCGAGTAAAGAAGGGGGTGCTTTTGCCACAAACTCCCGGTTCTCTAATCTGCTCTTAAGTCCCGCCATTTTTTTCTCAATCGCTTCGATCTGTTTTTCGATGCGCACGCACTCTTTAAATAACAACTCTTTGGGCAAGGGGATAAAAAGAGTCGCTGAGGAAAAAGTCATTTTTGTCCCAAATTCTTTCTCGTCGATTGAATCCACAAATTCAAAACTACTTTTGGTTAATGTTTCCATCACCTGAGTGGCATCAAGAGGGCTATTTTTTCTTTTCTGGTCTCTAATAACCAAAACCTCAATCTCAGCTCCAAGTGGTATCTGCATTTCGGCTCTGACGTTACGAATTTTTTGTACCCAATCTAGCGCTTCATCGACATGGCGAATATCGTAGATTTCTTTTGACTGAGTAGTTTGCTTAAGAGCTAAAAGGGGCTCTAAACCCTGAATTCTTACGCGAATATGCTGATAGATCTCCTCAGTCACAAACGGGATAAAAGGGTGCATTATCTCTAAAGATTGTAAAAGAATATAAACCAAGACAGCGCGCGTTCTTTCGAAATCCTCTAAAGTTCCCCGTTTTTTAAAAAGAACAGGTTTTGTCGCCTCTAAATAAACTGCGCAAAAATCATCCCAGAAAAAGCGGTACATGCGTTGCGCTGCTTCATTGATGTAGTAGCGATCAATAAAACTTTCAATTTCAATGCTTGTTTGCCTTAATCGCTCTAAAATCCATTGATCTATATCAGATAGCGACTTTTTGGGGAGTGGAGGAATATGGTCGAGCCCCTCCAGGTGAGGGAGAGTGAACCGGAAAGCATTCCAGATTTTATTGATAAAATTGCGCCCCTCTTCAAAACGGCGCAAATCTAAATCTATTTGTCTGGCGTGAGAGACTAATGAGAGAAGGGTAAAACGGACCGCATCTACACCATAGGTATCAATCATCTCTACAGGATCGATCACGTTTCCTTTAGATTTTGACATCTTTTCCCACTTAAAATGGACCCCTTTTGGAAGCTTGTCGGCTGTCTCAAATTGTCGTCTTTCCTCTTTTGACACGTATTCAATATGTCCAGATGGTCCCTCTCTCCAGTAGGATTTTGCGTAGATCAAACCGTGTAAAAACACCTTTTTGAAGGGGGGCTTTTTGACTGCAACCTCCGACATAAGTATCATTCTGGCAACCCAAAAAAAGAGGATGTCATGACCCGTTACAAGCACCGAGGTGGGAAAAAATGTTTTGAAGTCTTGGTCATTTTCCACCCATTTTGTGCAGCTTAAAGGCCATAAAGCACTAGAGAACCAGGTGTCCAATACATCTGTCTCTTTTCTGTAGCGCTCGGGGTTTTTTTCTACCTCAGGAGGTAAACCCTCCGAGCTATAGCAAATCACCCGCTCCTCATTCTGTTTGTCATACCAAATAGGGATTGGGTGGCCCCACCATAGCTGCCTGGAGATGCACCAATCCTGTAAGTTATCTATCCAATGATGGTAGGTGCGCTCCCATTCTTGAGGAATGAGTTCTACCTCTTTATTTGCGACAACACTGTTAAGGCGATCCTTGAACGCTCGCATGTTGACAAACCACTGTTTCGATAAAAAAGGTTCAATCACAGCTTTAGAGCGGTAGGAGATACCAACACGATGAGTGTGTTTTTCAATTTTGACAAGATGTCCCTCATTTTGCATCATTTCGACGATTTTTTGGCGGGCATCTGCCATCTTAAGCCCACTAAAGGGTCCATGCCCCTCAATCACACAACCGTTGGCGGTCATCATATTGATCGCTTCCAAACCCAATCTTTTTGCACAGGCATAATCATTCGGGTCATGCCCAGGAGTGATTTTTACAGCACCCGTTCCAAACTCGGGTTCTACAAAATGGTCAAGCACAATTGGAAGATCAATTTTACGTAAAGGGTGGTAGAAAGTTTTTTTGTGGATGTGAGCGTATTTTTCGTCTTTTGGGTGGACCGCAATCGCAACGTCGGCAAGCATTGTTTCAGGACGAGTTGTAGCCACCTGGATAAATCCCGACTTATCGCTTAGTTGAAACTGGAATGTGTAAAGTTTACCCTCCTGCTCTTCAAATTCGACCTCGTCGTCTGCAAGGGCGGTCTCACTCACCGGGTCCCAGTTGACCAGGTAAAGCCCGCGATAGATCAAACCTTGGTCAAAGAGCTTTTTGAACATCGTGTTGACGGTTTTGGAGCAAACATCATCCAGAGTAAAACGTTGTCTAGACCAATCACAAGAGGAACCCAGGCGTTTAAATTGGGAGAGAATCCTTTGTTCGTACTCGTCTTTCCAAGCGAAAGCATAGGCAAGAAACTCCTCTTTCGACATGTCGGTACGTCTTTTATTCTCTTTGCTCAAAAGCATCCGCTCTACAACGGTCTGGGTGGCAATCCCTGCATGATCGGTACCTGGGTACCAAACAGCATTAAACCCACGCATTCTATGAAAACGAATCAAAAGATCTTGAACACTCGCATCTAGGGCGTGCCCCATGTGGAGTTGTCCTGTCACGTTTGGAGGTGGGATCACTATAGAAAAAGGGGGCTTTTTACTTAGGCTTTGTGCAACAAACGCGTGATTCCAAAGTGGATTTACAAGCGCTTCGTTGGTTTGTGGATCAAAAGTTTTGGGCAGTTCTTGCATAGGGTTTTAAAGATAACATAGATGGGTTTTGTTTAAAACCCCCCTCAATAGACCCGATTGGCCATGGCTTAAGGTCCAATTAAGAAAATTTACACAACTACAGGATTATAGATATTTTTTGAGTGTAAAAAAAGGGTGATTTCATAAAACTAATTACATAAACTATCCGTATGCATTTTTCTTTAAATCCTTTTCAACCTCAAACTGAGGAGCTCCATTTTCAAACTGCGCTGAACCAATACAGAGGCAGGATCCTTGATGGAGATAACGAGCAAATTAAAAATTTATTTGATCTCATAGCTGAAAGAGGAATGAGTATCCCTTATGCCCTTGAGAAAGACCCGGTTTTATATGAAAATATCCAAAGTCAAATTGGAATGAAGTGGGTAGAGATCGCCGTAAAATCCTCAATCGAATCCCAGATCAGACAGCAAAGCTTTGATTCTGTTCTTCAAAATAGAAAATTTGAGCTTTTGAAACGAGACCTTGAAGAGGGGGCGAAGACTTTTTATAGCCATTTGGAAAGCTATTTATCCAAAAATGGTCAAGAGGGGTTGAACAGGGTTTTTGAAGACATGGAGACTAAGCAATTCCTTAAAGAGGATTGTAAAACATGGATCCCTTTTGTCTTAAAAATTTTTCCAGATGCTAAAGAACAAATACAAAAAACCTTTCAGTTTGAAGCTTCTGAAGGGTCCTTGGAAACATTTGATAAGTCTTTAGTGTTAGAAACATTTCATAAAAGTCTTAGAATGGATCCTGCAAAAGCACCTCTTTTAATCAAGCAATTCGTCCAAAATCATGGTTTAGAAAATTTGCCCGATCTTTTGCATGATGAAGAGATTGGATCCCTCTTATTTGAGGGGGAAAATTATCCCTGGATTCCTCAGGTTCTGGAGGATTTCGCCGATTGTTGCGAGGTGATTGAATCCATAATTTCTGAAAAGTGGTTAGTGCAACCAAATCTAGAACAGCTTTTAAAAAAAGAGGCGGCTTGGATTGATGCTTTAAAAGAGCACACTAAATCTGTCACTCCACTTTTGTTTCTCTCTGCTTACGTCAGAAATGAAGAGATCCCCTATGAAGAACTGGACCCTACTTTTTTTCATAAGATTTTTATGCAAGAAAGCTATCACACCATTTTGCACGCAAATGTGGCCTACCCTTGGATCCCTTTTTATTTATACCACTATCCAAAAAATGCCCCTCTTGTAGAGGCTTTTATCGCACAAAAATGGAAAGAAGACCCTGCATTTTATTTTTTGGTTCACTCTAATCCCGACTGGCTTGAGGACTTGGAGGAGGCGATCGTCTTTCTTAAAGAACCCTCTGCTTTTCTGTTTTTTTTGAATTTTATGAGACAGTCTATTGTCCTCAAAGGCTTCAGCCCTGAAAGAACAAGAAAATTTTTTCGCTACATTCCCGCTTGGCTATTAGAAAAGTTTTCTAAAGCCCGTTTTTGGCAAAATAAAAATGAAACATTTGCTGAGGTATTGGATAATCTGTGCACAAGAACAGCTACACGACCACCCTCTTTTTTGGGTTTGAATGACGAATGGGAGGAAGTTGTGAAAAATATCCATCCTGTGGCGTTAATTGAGCTTTCAAGCACGCCGCAAGCGCACCCTTTTTCCTCAAAATGGTTACCCCTCATGCAGACTTACCAACTGCAGATACTCATACCGCTGCTTGAGCCAGCTCCTTTCAAAACTGTCTTCAACGAGCTGCCCATAGAGGAACACCCAAAAGCTTTAAAGTATGCAACCCAAAAACAAAAAGAGTTTTATGGAAATGTGTTTGCCTATTCTTTTGATCACGATTTGAGCTCTTTTATGTCTATAGAGGTAAGAGATGAAGAGGCGATAACACAATTTGTCCTGGCAAAAAAAAGTTCAATTAAAGCTCTTTTGGAACTTTATGAAAAAGAGCCACAAAATATCGCTCAATCGCTTTTAAATGTAGAACAAAAGCTAGATTCTCTCAGAAAAAAGAATTTCGATACTTGTGAAGATAAGCCAACAAAGGAATTTTCTTTTCAAAGTCAAGTGGCTGTTTTGCCCGAAAACCCTAAAGCCACACCTTTTGCCGATGCAGAAGAGGGGTTCTTAACATTTGATGACTATAGACCAATGGAAAGTGATGCAGACACCTTTGAAGCTAGGATCCAATCGTCTAAAGAGACCGTAATTCTGGCGAAGACCTCTATCCCTAAACTCGATTTAGAGAGGATAAAAAAATATTCATAGCTTTTGCAAAAGGGCGAGCTCAAGAGGAAGGTATTGCTGAAGGGGTATTGTGCGCACTTTCTTGCCGGTTTTTTTCAAAAGCTCGCTTAGGCTTGGAAAAGCTGAGGTTGGAGAATTTTCAATCGTTTCAAGCCAGTGATAGAATCTAGTAACAACCGGATCTGTTTTTCGATAGAGATTCTCTACTACCTCTAGTGCCTCGCTTTTTCCAAGCGCTTCCAAGCTTTTGGTTTTCATCAAATAAAATGCAATCAAGGACTCGGGTTCTTCGGGATCAAGGAATGGGGGAGTAAGGAGAGTTTTAGTCAGCTCTTGTATGGTAGAATTGTCTTTAGAGAGGAGATGATATTTCAATGCAATCAATGCAAAAAGAAACGGTCCGACTCGTCCCTCTTCTTTAGACTGTTCCAAGCGGAAAAGGATCTCCTCTTCAATCAAAATAAGATTCATGTCATTTTTGAAAAGGTTAAGGGCGATTTCATAACACTTTGCCTCTTCACCGACCTCCAAAAGTTTGCGGTAACTTAACCCTTTTCCGAGCCATTCCAGGATCCCTTTTTGCGTTTTATGAAGTTTTTCAAAGGCCTCAAAAGCTTCGTCGATACGATTCAGTTCTAAAAGAGTTAGGCCGCTTCTAAACGTTGCGATTAATCCTTCAGATCTTCTTTCAAAAGAGTGGCTGATTTTGTTGTATTCTTCTAAAGCTTTTTCAAACAATCCATTAGCAAAAAAAGTATCCGGAATAGTCAAGCAACCGATTCTAGCGTTGTAAGAGCCTACAGAAATAGAAAATGTTTTCATTCTAAACTGAAGATCCTTGTAGACCAAACCAACGTGTGCCCCAGTTACAGGTAAAAATATAGGGACAACAAGGACGCTCTTTTTGTCGATTTTTAAATGGATGGATTCGTAAAGTTTTTCAATCTCTATTTCCAGTCCGAGATCTTCTTGTATTTGTGGGGTTTCAATGGTTTTTAAAACGATACCGGCGCGAAGAAGACGGACTTGATTGGGGGCAATCCAAACTGTCAAACCAGAATCCAGCCCTTTTTGCTCCATCTTATGAGCTACACCCAGCAAAAAGCCCACCCCTTCGCTCCCTTTTTCTAAGGTAATGTGAGATTCGAGCTTCACGTTGCCGGGAAAAAGAGTAGAAGATAGCATATAAATCGCCCAGTCCTTCGACTGTTTCAAAACAATTGTCTCTTGAAGCTCCCAATCGGTCGGGTTTTTAGGGTCTAATCTTGCGGCAAAAACCCAATCGGCTTTACCCTCAAAATACTGTTCTAAATCGCTGATCATCTCTTTGAGGTTTTGATATCTTTGCTCCTTTTTAAAAAACAAACAACGCATAGCAATTTTCGCTAAAAGAGGGGGGATTTCTCTCATCGGTGCGACGTCGCTCGGATCGAAAATTTTTTCCTCTTGAGCTTGCTGTTTGAATTGTTTGACTGATTGTCTTTTAAAGGGGTGTTTGAGCGTCAGAATCTGGTATAATATGACTCCCAAAGAATAGATATCACTTTGGACTGTGTCAAGTTTTTCCAAGATCCTTTCGGGGGCCATGTAAGTGATTGTTCCAACAATTTTTCCCACTCTTGTAAGGTCGGGATGAGATTTAAGCACGGGCATCTCATCAAACGACTCTTCATTCATGTCCGCATACTCGGCAAGTCCAAAATCGTAGATTAACACCTCATTGAAGGGGCCAATTAGAATGTTTTCGGGCTTGAGATCCCTATGCAATACCCCTTTGGAGTGGGCATATTGTACCGCATGGCATATCGTGAGAAAATCTCTTACAAGATGAATGGTAGAGGCTTTAGATTGACGATAGCCCGCCAAAAGGGTTTTCAAAGTTTTACCTTGAATATAGGGCATGATATAAAAGACATCTGTCTCATTTTCCTCGATGGAATAGACGCCCAAAATAGCAGGGTGGGTAAGTTGTGCTGCAATTTTTGCTTCTTTAAGAAATCTCTGTCGAATCAAAGGGATTGCGTGCATCTCAGGACGTATTCTTTTTAGTGCAACCTCCCTCTCTGTGATCGGGTCGTAGCAAAGATATACCTCTCCCATTCCCCCTTTGCCAATGAGTTCTTTCACGATATAATGGCCAATTTTTTGGGGCAAAACGGATTCTTTAGAGCTTTCGACTTCTCTATTCATAAAAAAACTATCGCACGAAACGGGTCAACTTGGCAAGCACCACCTCTTGATAGATTTTATTTCCCCCTAAAAATGGGGGGATTAAAAAGTTTTTTGCTTTTTTAGTTTTATACCTAGGAGACATTAGAGGAGCTTTCCAATCCTACCTATTGCGGTTTTCTTGCCCCCTTTTTTTGCTTTTTATTCAAAAAATTGTCGCAGGAAATAGGGGGATTTAGCGACAATAAATGGATGAAAAAAAGAATTCTTACAGGAGATCGTCCCACAGGACAACTCCATCTTGGCCATTATGTGGGTTCGCTAAAAAATCGCTTGGAGTTGCAGCATAAGCATGATCAATTTGTCATGATTGCGGATGCCCAGGCTTTAACCGATAATTACGATCATCCTGAAAAAATTCGAACCAATATCTTTGAGGTGATGCTGGACTATCTGGCTGTTGGAATTGATCCCCAAAAAACTGTAATTTTCATCCAATCTCAGATCCCTCAACTTTTCGAGCTTACTTTTTATTTTCTAAACATGGTTACCTACAACAGGCTCAAACATAATCCCACGGTCAAAGCAGAAATGCAACAGAAAGGGATGGAGGAGAATGTAACAGCAGGTTTTATGATCTATCCGGTTTCTCAGGCCGCTGACATCACTCTTTTTGGGGGAGAGCTCATCCCCGTGGGAATGGACCAACTCCCTATTTTGGAGCAAACGAACGAGATCGTTCGACGATTCAATTCTATTTATCAAACGGATGTTCTCAAAGAGGCTAAGCCTTTGTTTTCAGATTGCCCAAGACTTCCTGGCGCAGATGGGAAAGCAAAAATGTCCAAGTCATTGGGAAATGCACTCACATTTAGCGCCTCTTCTAAAGATATAGAGGAGGTCGTTAAAAAGATGTACACAGATCCCCATCACCTGAAAGTGCAAGATCCTGGAAAAATTGAGGGAAATGTAGTTTTTACCTACCTCGATGCCTTTGATCCAGATAAGAATCGGGTGCAAGATCTCAAAGACCATTACCAAAGAGGAGGGCTTGGCGATATGACGCTTAAGCGCCATCTTATGCAGGTTTTAGAGGAATTTATCGCCCCTCTAAGAGAAAAAAGAGAGCAACTCAAACAAGAGCCAAAGAGGGTTTTGGATATTCTCCATGAGGGAACCTTGCGAGCAAAAAAAGAGGGGGAGAAGAGGCTTGAAGAGATTAAAGAGGCGATGAAAATCTCCTATCGCTTCCAAAACTTTACAGCTTTTCGATAATATTTTATGAAAAATGGGTCCATAGAGGTACTTTGGCCCATTTTTGTGAAGAAATATTCTGAGAAGAATGTTCTAAAAATTCTATTCTAGATCCATATTTTATTTTCACGGGACCTGTGTTTCACATATAAAGATAAGATTCCTTGTTTGATGTTAGAAAAAAAGGGATTAAGATGAAGTATTGGACCTTGAGCACCATTCTTTTCGCTAAAGCTGCTACAGCTTTTCAAGAGAATTCTCCCGCCGTTGCTGCATACTACGAAAAATAGTCACAATATAGACCAGGGTCTGGAAGAAGACCTGTCTTTTTTCCAAAAAATATCGATCCGACCATCATCACTGACCTCCATTTTGCATTTGCCATTTTCGGATTTGTGGATGCCTCTTTAGATCCGAGCAATCCTCATCTAACGGGGGATTATTCGATTCAACCTGTGGAGTGGAATGATCAATCTGTTCTGTATGGACAAGTGCAAGACTTGAAAAAAATTCATCCGAGTTTACGCGCTATTTTGACTATTGGAGGGTGGGGTTTCAATGACCCTAATGATCCTAGCGGAATAGGGACACACACCTACAAACTTTTCAGCCAAATGGTCTCCTCCTCTGCAACGAGGTCTCAATTCATTCAATCGGTGATTGCATATGCTAAAAGTTTCAATTTCGATGGGATAGATCTAGACTGGGAGTACCCCGGCGATTTAACTAGAGGGGGTGATGAGTCCGATTTTGCCAATTTTTAAACTCTGCTAAACGAGCTTCAAACCTCCTGCAAATCTCAAAATCCCCCCTTACTTTTAAGTTATGCAGCTCCTGCACTTATCCCAAGTGGAGTACCTCAATCCTACAGGGATAATCCGCAAAAATTTTATGAGTGGCTAAAGGAGTGTTCCAACTATTTAGACCGTTTGAATGTGATGGCCTATGATTACCACGGCCCATTCGACAATCCCAAGCTTACAGGAGTTAACGCCCCTTTGTCAGCAGATACGGATCCCTCGAGCATGAATTTTATCAAAGCCACACTTGAGAACTATATCAGTAGTGGAATACCCGCCTCAAAGATTGTTTTGGGATTAGCAGGCTATGGGCATAGCTATTCTGGGGTGCAAAACCTGTCAGCGACGAATAATGGGCCCGGTCATGTTTTTAGTGGTGCAGGTAATGCAGGTCCAAGCACAAATAGTCCCGGTCTATTGGCTTACTACGAGATAGCAGATCTGATAGCAAACAAACAGATGACTTTCGCAACCGACTCGATAACGCAAACAGCTTACGCCTATAACACCTCAACCCAGCAATGGGTGAGCTTTGATACGCCTGAAACAATAGCTCTCAAGGCGGAGTATGCCAAATCGCTGGGGTTAAAAGGGGTCATGTTTTGGGCAATAGATGATGATGAGTATGCTTGGGGGAGTAAGTTTCCTAATGTAAGAAGCGCTTACCAAGTTTTCTATCCTACCCAAAGGGACGGTTTTACCGGCCCCTTCAAAAAAGCACCTTCTCGCTAAAACTTTTTTCCTTTCCCCCTTTTATTCCTAAATCGGGGAGGGGAACATTCAGAAAGTGATCTAACCAAAATAGGGGAGGGGAAAATCGACGAATAAAGATTTTTAAAAAAGAAAAGGGGTCCGGAATTTTTTATTCAACCCGAACCCTATTTAGTCGACTATGGTGATTAATATGCATGAACATATTTTGTATTATACCACTCTTTGATTTGAGCCTCCGAACAAACATTGAGCTGGGGTCTCCTTTTTTGAACAGCTTTTTTGGCCGCATTGTAAAGCTCGTCCGTGTCAAGGGAATTAAATTTTCGAGCAGCCATGTCAGACATCATCCAGGCTACAACAACAGCGCCGCTTCTGCCTACGCCGGCTTTACAGTGGATATAGACAGATTTGTTTGCGTTAAGAGCTGTTTTTATAGCTTCAACCCCTTTAGATATTGTTTCTACATCGACCGGGCCAAAATCCCTTGTGGGGCAACGGACTGTTTCAGTGAACTGGTCTTTGACGCTCTTACCAATAAACCGCTCTTCCCAATCTTCAATCATCGATATGCGAACGGTATGCCCCCCGTCTGGCTTAAAAAATGGGATGGCACCAAGTGTCACCTTTTTACTCCCCTCTTCATGAATATCATGAGACCAGGCGTACCCTTTAAGCTTATAGGTGATAGGGAATCCTATCAAAGAAAAGGACCATTTCACACGGTGCCATATCTCGTTAACCAATTTGGCCAACTTCTCTTTGTAAGACACTAAAATAGAAAGGGATGTACTGATTGGTTGTGAAGATACCGGATTTACGCGGGTCATAGTCGCTCCTTATAATTTTTAAAACCTAAGAAGGACGCCACGCCCCTGCTTAAGGACGAATTGTAACATTTCTTATTTTTTCTTAAAATAAATAAACCGAAATTATGGTAAAACTTCTATCTTTGGCAGGAGGGGGAGCGCCAGTCCAACAACCGCCAGCAAGACCGGCAGTGGCAGGAGGGGGAGCGCCAGTCCAACAACCGCCAGCAAGACCGGCAGCGGCAGGAGGGGTAGCAGCAAGCTCACTAGTCCAACCAGCAGCGCCAATCGTGGCACAGCCCTTGGCTAAATTAGATGTAACCGACGAAAGGCTAATAAAACTTCTTAGTAAACATGATACTAACCCAAAAGCACTTGAAGAGTACTTATTAGAAAAAATTATAGATTACAAGGTTTGTATTGTCGAACAAAATCATGATGGATGGCAAATACAGATCTTTACAAGTAAAGAAACTAAAATTTACAAAGTTAAAAAACTTACGGTTCCATCCAGTTTTATGCCAGCAAAGGAACCGAAAAAACCGGCAGCGGCAGGAGGGGGAGCGGCAAGCTCGCTAGTCCGACCAGTAGCGCCAAGAGTGGCACAATCCTCGGCTAAATTAGATCCCCAGCCTAAGGCAGCAGGGGAACCGAAAAAACCGGCAGAGAAAAAAAATGACAATTGTGTAGTGATGTAGTCCTCTTTAAAATATCAAACCTCTTTTGGCTTTTTGACAGAACTTTTTGCCTTCCTGCAAAAAACCTTGATAAAAGCCCAGTTTTTTTTCTTGCTATCGGACTCTTTTTTAAAATTTGAATTGATCCGTTAAGGTGCGATTTGGTAGCCGGGAGCTACCCCCTTATTACGGGGGCTATTTGAAAAGAGGTTTGTTTGTCAGCCACCATTTGCATAGGGTTCGACGAAATTCTAGCGCTCCTTGGATAAAAACTTAAAAAAATCAATCACTCACAGCACCGAGAAATCTCCCTTTTTTAAAAGAATAATCAGACAGATACAAAATCTTGAAAATGGACACTCAAGGCCTTTTTAAGGATCTGGCTGTCAGGTTTTTCTAAGGCTACGCTCGAGGCAAGCCACTCCACATAATTTTTCGGGAGCTGCTCCAGGGGGGGCCCTTTATGTTTTTTCGAAAGGCATGGAAGAGACATCTTGGGGTGCTTTCAACCACTCCAGCACCTCTGAAATGGTTAGATCGTCAACCATTTTGGACGGGATGAACACACTGGATTCGTACCAGCTCTTTAAAGAGGTGCATGAGAAGGTCTATAAAACAAAACGTCCGGTGATCACTGAGGCTTAAACGCAGCGCTTCAAAGGGCACTTCAGAACCGACAAGGGAATATTACCGCTCCCAAGATGATAAGGAGGCTATACGCCATTAAGACCCTATAAAGGCATTCAAAAACCAACTAGTGGAGGCCGTATTCCCTTTTTGAAAAGAAAGTGATCCGACCAAAATAGGGGAGGGGAAAATTAAGAAAGCGATCCGACCAAATTTTGTAAATGTTTGGAGTGGTGTTGGAAAATCACCTCCTCGTCGGAAGTCAAAATTTCACAAACCGAATGATGAAGCCCCATATCCTGATGAAACAAACTTCTGAATTCAGGGTTATATTTAACTACAAACACAAATTGCCCAAAAGGGAGCCTCATTAAAGAGCTTTTAAGGTCGAAAGAGGTGTCAATGTTGGCCAAGCCCTGCTCGGATAAAAAAAATTCATGATCTAGGTCAAGTAGATCGATTTTTTCCGGCTCTTTGGATATTTCTTTAACGATTTTCATCGTGTGTCTCTTGATGTCGTCCAATGCCTGTTGTTGCACTAATCTCAGAGAGTTGTAGTAAGGGGTGTTCATAGAAAAATGAAGCAAATGATGGGGGAAAAAATTGTGGGGAACCCTATCGAGACTACGAAAAGCCCATGATTGCTCAGTAGAGGGTTGTCCCATCTCCCCCTTTTGTAAAAGTATTTCAGCGATGATTTGTCGCTGCACCTCTTCTTTATGGAAAGAGAAAAAAAACAACTTTTGTTCTAGGGGGTTATTAAAAATATCGGCTCGGAAAAAGCTAGCCAATCTTTCGCTATCGCACCTAAAATGAGTCAGTAAAAGTTTAAAAAGAGAATTGATACTCAAAAAAGATTTCTGGGCACGGGGGTGGATTAAGGGGAAGAACATTTCCATAACCTCAACGAGATCCCCTTTTTTTAAAAAATTCTCGTCAAATTTTTTAAAAACTTCGATAAGGGGAGAGGAAAGCTCTTTAGGAAAATGGTGCCAAAAGCCTCTACAGTTTGTATAAAAAGAAAGTTTTTCAAAATCGCTTTTTTGGAAAAGGAATTGAGCGATTATGGGGCGATCCAGATAATGTCGAAAACGAAAGGGGTTTTCGTTAAAAGCTCTATGTATACAACCATCGTAATTGCACTTGAACATTTGAAAGTCCCATTTAGGGAAAAGATCAAGAAAAGTAAAAAGGGCCCAGGGTTTATTCCAAAAAAGATTTTCTAACCCAAGCTGCATTTCTTCGCGCAAAAAAAGCTCTTCAAGTTTTTCTGTTTTGGAATGCATGAAAAACGGTTTGTAGTTGTATTGTAAAAACTCATGCACCTGTCTCACACTCATTTGGTGAAGATTTTCAATAAAATTCACCGTTGAGCGGTCTTCGTTTGGGACAAAGACGGCAGAGGTAGGGCTTAAAGTTTTCGGCGTTGTAGGTTCTTCAAAATCTATATTCTCGATAAAAAGATGGGGCGATTTACAAAAAGAATCTACCGGATGCATACTGTTTCTCTACTGAATAAAAATGTCGAAAATCTATTGAGACATACCCGTAGTGCCTTTTTTTAATTCTACGGAGTCTCTGTACATTTTCTAAGAGAAAAGAGTTTCTTTGATGGTCAATAAAAGATCAAGTAAAACTCCTCTTTTTTTAAGATTTAGGCCTTAAACATCGAGGGAAAGTTTAAAAAGGCCAAAAAAACCCCACAAGATGTGGGGTCAGTGTTAATCATTGAAGGCGCTTATTTTTTTTGCATACCAGAGGGTAGGCTCTTCTTCTATAAAGCGGGCCACTAGATCAGGCACGGTGTTGCGTACCTCAACTGATGTCTGAGGGAAATGGCTTTTTAGGATCTCCTCCATACTTGCCCCTTCCGCATCAAGGCGGGTAGCATTATATACACAAAGACCGACCCCTAGCCCCTTACCCCAACCATGGACTTTTAAACTATGAGGATTGACATCAATTTTAAAATGGTTGCTTGGAAGAAGCGTTTTTAATTCAGTTATAGGGACATCCACATGTTTTGTTCGGTCAAAAAATCTCACTGCATAAACTTTTTCAGAATCAGAGTCGATGAATAGATCCACTTTTTTTACTGAGGATAATCCAAAACGTTCGGTGATCTCCTCAATAGGAATTTCTTTTGTCCATTTAGTCTCTTCTTTATTCTGTAAAGCTAAAGGTGCATAGGCTCCGCAGGGGCCTTCAAAGTTTTGTCTAAATATGGATTTGTAGCTTGCCGTTTGCCCTGCCGAATGTTCAGTCCAGGCAGTTGGGAAAGGTCTATTGTGAAACAGAAGAATTTTGTGCTTGGTGTTGTCTACTGCTCTATCAATCATCGGGTATAGCCCTCTCAAAGAGGCTCCATGGTAACCCACTTTTTTGGCATCAATATGAAAAAAGCTCTGCCGATTACGCATGAGGGTATGGTAGATATCGGTACGAATCACAACACACAACGCCTCTAGAACCGCTTTATTCAAGGGTTTGTCACAAAAGTGGTGAGTCATGTAGGAGCGGACGTAGTCCTCAACCTCCACTTCATTGATGACATGTAATAAATTGTCTGCAGAGATCACCTCCACATTTCCAAAATATTCTACCCCATCTATCAAAACCGGGTCATTCTGTGAGGGGATCACCTTGATTTGATGTACTCCCCAAAAAGATTCGATCCATTTAATACCGTCTTTGATTTGCAGAGTCCCTTTTTTGGGAAAATAGGATTTGACTTGACGGCGCCCATTTTTAAGATCCACAACCTCAAATTCCCCCTTCACATCAAGAAAAAAGGCCGGTACACGCCCTTTCACTAAGACCTTCACTTGTACTCTGGGATCATTTTGGGGGAGGGCTTTCTCCTCTTTGGGCGTTTCAGACCCAAAAAAGCTTCCCAACCACAAAAACAGACTCAACGTCAACATACTTTTGATTCCTCGTCTTTGCTATTTTTTATATGCTCTAAACCTTTTTCTGTAAGTTCTCTCCCCTTTGAGGTGCGTTTGAGAAGACCTAAAGTAATCAGGTGCGGCTCCAAAACCTCTTCAATCGTTGCAATATCTTCGCCTAAAGAGGCAGCTAAATTAGAGATGCCCACAGGCCCCCCTTTATGCTGGGTATAGATGATCTCCAAAAGTCTTCTGTCAAAAGGGTCTAAACCAAATAGATCTAATCCTAGTTTTTTCATCCCCTCTCTAACCCCGCTTTCATTCCATACACATCCGTTACGAACGGTGATGTAATCGCGAAGCCATCTCAAAAGATTTCCGGCAAGTCGTGGAGTCCCCCTGGAACGTTCAGCGATGAGTCGGGCGAGAGTTAACGGAAGTTCTACTCCCATTTTTCGTGCCGTGAAGCGGACCACCTCAGACAAATCCTCTAGACTGTAGAGCTCTAACCTTGTGATCAGTTGAAAACGGGATCGTAGCGGAGCTGTCAAATCCCCAAAGCGTGTTGTAGCACCGACAAGAGTGAATTTTGGCAATTCTATCCTGACGCTTCTTGCTGAAGGGCCGGTATCGAGCATCAAATCTAAGGAAAAATCCTCAATTGCCGGATAGAGATACTCCTCAACAGGTTTTGAGAGCCGATGAATCTCATCAATGAAGAGAATGTCCTTTTCTTTTAGGGAGGTGAGCATCCCTGCCAGGTCTTTGGCTTTTTCTAATAAAGGCCCTGAGGTAATAAGTATATCTACACCCATCTCCTCTTTAATAATGTGAGCTAGGGATGTTTTTCCAAGACCGGGTGGGCCGTATAATAGCACGTGTCCCAATGGTTCTTTCCTCTCAATGGCAGCAGAGACAAAAATTTTCAATCGCTCTACGACATCTTTGTTCCCAAGAAATTCGTCAAGTTTTTTGGGGCGCAGCGCGTGGTCTATTTTGGGTGGTTCTTTCGGGAGGTCAAAGAATGGGTTACTATCCATAAATTCAAGGTGTATAGCACACTCTTTGATTTGTAATCTATCGAGAATTTGTCTATTATAGGGCCCTTAAATAAAAATACATATTCTTATGATTATAATTTTCGGTAAAGAGGAGAGCTTGCCAATGGAAAATTCCCCTTTTGTTCATAACGAAGAGTCTCTAAAAGTAGCCTACATAGCGGCTTCATTTTTTATTTTGTTCGTCTGGTGGTGTGCTAAAAACACCCAACAAATAATCCCTGAAAGGATTTTCCCTATTGTAGGGTTTTAGTAAAAAAACCATCAGGGTAAATAAGGGCTAAAAGACTTATTGGAAATGATCGAAAACACGAACCCTTTCATTCTCTATTTGCCTGCATCGCTTTTGTAGCCAATAAAGAAAGCAGATAAGACAGCCCCCCGCGACTAAAGAAATTTTTATAAAACTTTCGTCGTCTAGAGGCACAGAAAAATTAGGGATAGACTGGAATTGTTTGGAAAAATGAATCATAGACTTGAACCATAAAAGTTTTTTTCTTATTCGGTGATATTTTGACGAGTTTGTCCCTTTTTTTTCTAGAGCGGTTTTTGTAGGATAGAGTGATTTACAATAAAACGGGGTGAGAACACGACGGTGGACTATGTTTGGTTAAAAAGATGTTTTTTTCGTGTATTGCTGGAACCGGACTTGAAAGAACAGTATCTCTAGATGGACGAAAATTTCGTTTAACCTGTAGATTAAACATACTATGGGATTATTATCAGATAAAGAAATCATCGAGCGAGTCGAGAACTCTCAGATGATAGAGCCTTTTTACCCGCATCTTGTCCGTCAGGATAGAGAAGGGAACAAAATCATTAGTTACGGTCTTTCTAGTTACGGCTATGACTTAAGAGTCGACCGTAAATTCAAAGTTTTTACAAATGTCTTTTGTTCAAGCGTGGATCCAAAAGGTTTCAAAGAGAAAGAATTTGTAGATATTGAAGATGATGTTTGCATTATCCCGCCCAATTCTTTCGCTTTAGCGGTCTCTATTGAGTACTTTCGGATACCTAGAGATATCTTGACACTTTGCATTGGAAAATCGACCTATGCCAGGTGTGGTATTATTGTGAACGTCACCCCTTTTGAACCCGAATGGGAAGGGCATGTAACTTTAGAGATCTCTAACACGACACCACTGCCTGCTAAAATCTATGCAGGGGAGGGGCTAGCACAAGTCCTATTTTTAAAAGCGAATACCCCTTGTATTACCTCCTACTTAGACCGTGGCGGGAAGTACATGGGGCAACAGCGTCAAATTGTTTTGCCACGTCTTTAATCTTTTTGGGGTCTTCGTATTTTGACTAACGTCTTCTTGAGGCCCCTTTTAATTTCATTTAGTAGAGTTTTGTTTACTTTATTTCTCTATATTTTCTAAACTCTAGACCCAAAATAAAAATTTCTTTCTAATTCGCTTTCCTTTTTTAGATTATGTTCCCAGTAGACAGTATGAATGCTTCCTCAAGCGCTTTGTTCCCAAAAAGTCCTATAGCCCCAATGGCAGAAAAACAAGATTGTGAACAGTTTTTTGTCCAATCTTTGGCAGAAAGGATGGATGAAATATCTTTAGAGCAAACCAAAAGCTGTAAAAAATCTTTAAAGGGGCGAGTTTCCCCTTGTCCAGTTGATAGAAAATTCGACTTTTTCCCTTTGGATTTTTTGGATGAGGCCGATTTTTTATCGGCTTTACAGTCAGGCGATCCTCAACATTTTGAGAATTTGCTTAAGACAAAGAAACCCACCCAAAATCTTTTGTATATGGGGCTGAAAACAGCTTTTAGCACAGAAAAACTCGATGAGTTCAAGATCATTTGTAATTTTTTAGAGGCAGATCCTTTAATTATTGAAGAGTTATTTTATCTGGAGATAGCTAGAGGCGGCTCAAGTTTCCTCTCTTTTTTAGTCACTAAGTTTCGATTGACACAAGATATCCTTCATAGAGCGCTCGACACAGCTATTTTACATAGAAACTATAGTGCTCTTCAGTTCTTGAGCGATTGTGAAATCGATCGACATAAGCTATTAAACTATCTTATTATTGCGATAGAAGATTATGATTTTTCTTTAGCTGTCATGCTTTTTTCTCTGGATGTGGAGGACTCTTATCGGCGAGCGGCTTTTATGAAGGCTTGTAAACTCGAAAATATGGAGTTTATCAAGCAGTTTGTGTCTATGGGGATCAACCCTGTCTTTATGGGGGAGGCTTTTTTAGACGCAGTTTATGAGAAAAAAGCGAATATAATATTTCTTTTAGTAAATTTAGGCTTACATACCTCCTTCATCGATTTAGGTCTGGAGTTTTTGGCCATTGAGACAGATGAAGATCTATTTTTTTCTTTGATGGATTGCGGCCCTTCAAGAGAGGGTGTCGTACAGGCGCTCTATTCAGCTACATCTGTAGGGGAAGAGCGGCTTGTACATCGATTGGTTCAGAGGTTTAATTTCACACCCTATGAGATTATCCACGCAGCAAGGCTGGCCTTGTCTCATGACTACCAAATGCTCGGGGATTTTCTACGAAGCTTTTTAGGCTCTATTGAATATCAAGAGGACGACGAGGAGGTGGAATGGGAGTCTGTAAGCTGGAGCGTTAACCTTGATACAATACCCACAGACCCCCAAAGATTTTTAACCATATGGAGTGAATTTGATCCAAAACCCACAAACATCCGCTTCATTGGCGAACATGGTTTCGGAGAGGGGCTGACTAGGGAATTTTATTCGAGGTTGTGCGAGGGATTGTTTCAAAGAATGTTTGATGAAGAGGGGCTTCCAATTCGGGGGGAAAGAGATCCTGTTTCTTTTAATCACCTGGCGTCTTTGCTGTCGTGGATGGCAGATCACCAACTCAAAATGGGCAAGCTTTTTAAACCAAGATGGCTCAAAATTCTTCAGTTCATTCAATTGAGGAACGGTTTTGTCCGATCTTGTTTCCCATTAATTTACAGCAATTTTATCGATTCCTCCAGGTTACAGAGAAGCAAAATTTACTCTTTTCTAGATACCCCTGATGAAAAAAACAAAAAAGCTCTTTTAGAGACATTTGATGGTGAGATCCGTTTTCTTGGATTTGAGGTTTTAGAAAAGGACGAACAACAAAAAATGGCAAAAGAGTTTCTCATTGAGAAGTTCGGGGACCGCTGTCTTGTAGACTTTTTAGAGGGCAACTTGGAAGAGGCTCCTCAACCGAGCTTCTTTAAAGAGATCGCTCAAAAGGTGATTTTAACCTGCTACGGCGAATCGATGGATGACCTAAAAGAAATTATGAACTTCTGTACAGAGGTTCGTAAGGATTTCTGGAAAAGATGCCTTGAAATCTTCAAGTTCTCAAAGATATTTTTGCATGGTTGTTCTCCTAAATTAATAGAAATGATTCGTACTAAAAATTTAGAGCCTCTTGAGGGGGAGCCTTTAGAAAATCTCTACAAACTCGATTTTGTCTATTCTGGATCCGATGCTGCGATCCATGAAAAAATCGCGCTCGTCAAAGACCTGATTTTTAAAAAATGTGAGAAGAAGGATTACGACTGGCTTAAAAGCTTTGTCTATTTTATCGGAGGTGGTGCAGGCTTTACTTTGGATAAACCGCTGAGGATTTTGGAAATAGCAAAAGAGGCTCACCCCCAATCGCAAACCTGTTTTTTCCTCCTTAAATTAGCCAGAGGATATGATGCCTATCCGAAAATCCTCCCGGACTGGCAAAAAAGATTTCAGGCTAAACTTGAGGAGGCGATCAAAGTTAAGGGGTATCAGCTTGAGGAGTCCGATTAGTCAAAAAGCTTGTTTGTCTACATGTTAGGGGGCAAAACGTGATTTTAAAAAGCCCAAGAATTGTACCCACCTGATCGTGTTATCAAGATTCTTTTTTGTGGTACTCATTGAGCATTTGCTCGACTGAAGAGATTCTCGCAATCGTGGGATTTTGGGGTAGTATAGGCCTGTTGTCCATATTTAAGGGGTTTATGCATTCAAAAACGGTCGCTACACAAACGCCTCCAGCTAATACGGACATTGCCAGCAAGCAGGCTAAAGTTTTGAAAATAGCTCCTATTTTCCCTACAGTACTATCTTGAGTGGCAAGGTTTTTAGTGGATTCGTCTTTGAAACTATGCCATAGGTTTTTCATCAAGTCCCAACCGCCAATATCCTCATGAACCGTGCTTACATTAGTTGTCATAGTTGAAATTTCTCCCTGCTTCTCTTAAGATTATATAATAATTTTTTATAAAAATCATTGAATTTTTGATATGTTTAAAGGTGGGGTAAGGGAAAATTTTATCTAACCCACTTATTTAGACAGGGTTAAATTTTTCGAGCTCGTGTGTTGTTTTTTTTGTAAATAAACGATATAATTTCTTATATTTAAAATAAGAGGTTCCATGTTTTCTACAGTATCAGGCTTTTTGAAAAGCTTCGGCAATTCGCCGATCCCTGAATCTAGTGTATCGAGAGCTGAAACCCCATCTTCAGCACCCCTTTATGATCCAAGCAGGGACGGCACCCCCCTAGCAAATACCCCTCTCTCAACTGCTGACACACCCGTGGATCTATTTGCACGAAGCGCAACTCCCGCCTCTCCCACTTCGGTAGGGGAATCTCCAAGGAGCTTTTTTCCATTCATGGCACCCAAAAACGTACTACTTTGCCCAAAACCTAAAAAAATGCCGAGGATGGAAGATATTGCAAAGATTATTACAGAAATTTTTACCTATGCCGGAAGCATGCCTGAGACAGGAATCGACGAAAAAAAAATTGTAAGAAAGTCTAGACATGTAATCAAAGAGGATGGTTCGACGGTACAAAGAGATTTTTTCGTCTATAAAGGATCCCCTTTGATAGCCTCTTCGGAAGTATTTGCTTTTGTAGCAGTTGAATTAGAGCCTAGCGGTGCGACTCAAAATTTTATCTATTCCAAGCTAAAAGCTGCAACAAAACATTACACGCAAGCTACCGACCCGGGGATAGTTCGAGAGAGATTTGAGAGAGCTTTACCATTTTATAAACAGGCCTCAAGCATGGGGGTAGGTCCTGAAACCTTGGTGTTTCAAAAAGATGGTGTATTGAAACCACACCAGACATTATCGAGGCTAGCCAATCGCGGGGATTTATTTACTTTGGTGTCTTTGAGTCCGTTTCAAGCGATCGATTTGGAAGACGAAGTTCTATACAATTTTGGCACTCAGCTAATGGATAAATTGATTCGTCTTCACCAGACAAAAATTGTACATGGGGACATAAAACCCGAAAATGTGCTATTTCATCAGGTGGAAGGAAATCAATGGCAGGTTTTTATTTGCGATTACGGTTATGCAACAGATCTGTCTGAAGCTCCTAATATTGGGCTTAAAGATAAAGGGACAGCACTATATTTACCCCCTGAGTTCGATTTTACAAACCTGTCAAAGCACTTAAATTTTAATGTAAAAGATTATGTAAGTAATCGTTTAGTAGATCTGTATAAAGCCGATTCCTACGCCCTGGGTTTAACACTTTTTGTGATGCTATTCAGCGGTGGTTTCAAGGAAAATTTAGATAGTTATTACTATAAAAGAAGGTTAGGCTTTCTTTCTCAAGTTTTTTCAAGAGAACAAGTTGAACAGATATCACAAATCCTCAACGTATCCGTCGAGACAGTCTCAAGGGCTAAATTAAGCCAAATTTTTTCTCATCCAATGCACCTTAAGCAAGCGATAGACATAAGAACTATACTTGTAGAGGATTTCATCGATAAGAAGCTTAAATCAAAATTTCCTGCTAAAGCAGAAGTGATCAAGGGTCTGCTTAAACAAAATCCAGACGAACGTTGGAGTTTAGAAAAAGCTTTAGAAGAGTGGATTAAAAAAGAAGAATAGGTTTTAAAAAACTTAAAAATCTTCTAAGAGGCGCCTCAAGTTCATTCATCTTGATTCCGTTGTTGCAATCTTTTTCATAACTCATTAATGGAGTGGATGATGGGGATAAAAAAGACAATAACGCTATCAGTGGAGCGCTTCTTTCGGCTTATGGCCGCAAACATGGTCTTTTTTTTGCTTCAAGATTGTGCATGGAATCAAAAGGCTAATCCCCAACTACATGTTTACCAAGAGGCACCTATTGTATCCCCAATTTGTGCCGGTAAGGATATAGAGGGGCCTTTTTCTGTCGGTTTTTGGCCAACGGCAAGTTGGTGGGAGATTTTCGAAGATTCGTGTCTTAGTAGGTGTATTCAGATAGCATTGGAGAAAAACCCCGACCTTTTAGAGGCTAAAAGTCGCGTTGAAGAGGCTTTTCAACTAGCAAAAAGGGCGGGTGGCCCCCGTTGGTTTCAGGCAGAAGTGGACGGAGACCTCAATTGGGCGCATCTGTCCAAAAATGGCCTTTATCGCACCCTCAACCCCGACATACCCCCCAACGCTTTGCAAATCGATCTCAACGGAATTCTTTCGTATGAGGTGGATATATGGGGAAAAAATTACGAAACCTGGATGGCCGCTGTGAACCGATTGGAATCGGTCGAGGCAAAAAGAAGTTTTGTGCAAGTAGACATAAGCACAAGGGTCGCCGAGGTTTATTTTATCTTACAGTCTCTTGAGGCTGAGATACAAGAGCTCTCGAATTGGATAGCCTCCCAAAAAGAGATCATTTTTTTAAGCCAGCAACTTTTGAAGCATAGAATTATCGATCAAATCCAAATGGAGATTGAATATCAAGCACTCGAATCTTTGAATAAGGATATGGAGTCATTAACCACCGCTAAACAGGTCCAAAGTCATCTAATAGCGATTTTAATGGGTAATGGTCCCGATAGCTCTTATCCGATCTCCTCAAATTTTCAAGAACCTTTAGAAAAACTTTCGATCCCTACAAATCTCTCTTTAGGCCTTCTTAAAAGGAGACCTGATCTATCGAGTGATATCTTCAGTCTTACAGCTCTACAACGAGAAATTAAGATTGCGCGCACACTTTTTTACCCCGATATCAATATCATAGGATCGCTGGGAATACAAAATCTGAAAGGGGTCGTTTTCTCCCCCTCAAGCGTTCAAGCTTCTCTTTTACCCTCTTTCAGTTTACCAATTTTCACAGGGTTTCGTTTAGAGGGAAATCTAGGTGCTGCAATCAAAGCCTATGAAGCGGGAATTCATCAATATAATGCTCATGTTTTAAAAGCATCCCAACAAGTAAAAGATGCCGTAAGTAATATCGAAGGTGTAGTTTTACGTATTGGTTATCAAAAGAAACTTCTTGACGAGGAGAATATAAAATTAGATTTGACCCAAAAACTGTTTAAAAACCGCATAGCAAGCAAAATCGGCTTGAATCGGGAGAAAAACAGGGTATATGAAAAATGGATAACTTTGTGGAATTTGTACAGACAAAGGTACCAATATCATATTCAACTCATCCGCTTCTTAGGAGGTGGTTACGTTGAAGGGGGGGCAAATGGATAGAAAGCATAAAGCGATTTTTGCTGTTCTTATCACCTTCAGCTCAATTCTTCTTCTCGCATTTATATCATGGTGTGTTTTTTTTCGTTTTTACAAATCCACAAGAGATAGCTACGTACACGGCAATCCGATATTGATCACTCCCCAAATCAGCTCTTATGTCACTTCAATCCATAGTGATGATACCTTTTTGATAGAAGAGGGGCAAATCCTCGTAAAGCTCGAAACTATCGATTTTGAGACCGTTTATGAAAAGACAAAGGCTGATCTAGCAAATGCGACAAGACAAACCGTTTTAAAATTTGAGGCAGTAAGAGTGGTTTTTGCTGAATTAAAAGCAGAACAAGCGGTTCTTATCAAAGCACAAGTAGATTATGAGGATCGTAAAGCAGTAGTTGATAGCGGGGCCGTATCTCAAGAAGATTTTATCGCAGCCGAATCTTTCTATTTAGCGACCCTTTCTAGAATAGAAATGCTGAAATCCAAACTTAAGATGGCTATCGCTTACGTCAGAGGAACTACAGTGGAGACACACCCCGTAGTTTTGGCTGCAAAAGAGGCTTTTATCGAGGCAAGTGTGAATTTGGAACGGTGTGTCATTCGCTCGCCAGCCACAGGCATTGTCACTTTGCGTACTGTTCAAGTCGGGGAGGCAGTGAACCCTAATGATCCTTTAATGACGGTTGTCCCAATCGAGCAAATGTGGGTGAATGCCAATTTTAAAGAGACTCAATTGAGTAAAATTCGAATTGGACAAAAAGTCGATATGACAGCAGATATGTACGGGTACGAAGTTATTTATCATGGTGTTGTTGAGGGGATTTCAGGGGGTACAGGGGCCGTTTTTTCTCTTTTACCACCCCAGGAGGCTACTGGAAACTGGATCAAAATTGTCCAACGTCTCCCTGTAAGGGTTACCTTGGATCCAGAGGAGCTTAGAAAGCACCCCTTAAGGCTTGGGCTTACTATGGAAACTCATGTCCACGTTAACGATCTGGATTTACCCCAAAACCCACAACCAAGAAATGAAAAACCGATCTACTTGACAGAGGTGTATAACATTCAGGGTGACAAGGGAAAAAAAGATTCTATCGGTATCATTCGTGATAATAACACCCTTGTGGAATTTTCCGAAGAAGAGCTCAATTCGATGTTGAGTGAGCTATGAGCGATTCGAAACAAAATCTCTCCCCTTTTCAGCTGTTTGTGGTGACTTTTACTACTTTGATCGCCTCTTTATTATTCGTTTTAGATTATTCGATTTCGAGTGTAATTTTGCCCTACGTTGTGGGAGATTTAGGGGCAAGAGTTGAGCAGGGGACTTATATTGTCACCACTTTTTCTGCAGGAAATGCTTTTGCTATCCCATTGCTGTTTTTTTTGCTCAATTATTTGGGAAAAAGAAGGCTTTTTATTTTCTCCCTATTGATCTTCCCTTTTGCCTCTTTAGTTTGCGGTCTGACGGACTCCTTTAGCGTCCTTCTTTTCTTTCGATTTATTCTAGGGGTCATATCGGGACCTATACTCCCTTTGGCGCTATTTATCCTTTTGGAAATTTATCCTAAAAAGTATCACCAGAAAGTTTTTGGGTTCTGGGCCTCCACTATGATAAGTGCTCCCATGTTAGGTCCAATTATTGGAGGGTTTTTTGCTACTGCCTTGTCTTGGAGAATCGCTTTTTTAGTCATGATCCCTATCGGAATTCTATGTGGACTGGTTCTGGGATTGATTTTAGAGCTGGAAAAGGAAAAAAAGATTGTCCCTTTCGATAAATTTGGTTTTGTCCTTTTGATCACAATGACGGTTAGCGCCCAATTTATTATGGATAAAGGGCAACAGTGGGACTGGTATCGTTCTCCTTTAGTCCTTTTTTTAGCAGGGACATTCCTGTTAGCTTTGGCTCTTTTTATCGTTTGGAACCGGTATTGTGAGAGCCCGATTTTGAACTTTTCTCTTCTTAAAAAAAAAACATTTTCCTTGTCGATATTGATTGTGATTTTAACCTACAGTAGTTTTTTTGGAACGATTGTGATCATCCCCATCTGGTTAGAGACTTATATGGGTTATGACGCTTTTAAGTCTGGTCTTGCAAACGCACCTATCGGGATTCTACCTTTTTTGATTGCCCCTTTTTCAGGATTTTTTTTTAGCCACTTTTCGTCAAAGAAATTGTTGTTTTTTTCTATGGTGGTGTTTGCAGCCGTCTCCTATTGGACAACGAATTTTTATATAGATATCGATTTAACTCATATTCAGCTTTCTAGATTCCTTCTGGGTTTAGGGTTTGCTTTTTATCTAGCTCCGCTCATGACCCTAAGCCTTGAAGAGATATCGGAGAGCGAAAGGCCCTCTGCATTGATCTTTTTTCATTTTTTTCGAGTCACGTCGGGAGCCATAGGGACCTCTTGTTTTACAACAATTTGGACTAGAAGAGGCTATTTTCACCGTCAATTTCTCACTGAATTCGTTACACCTTTAAATCCCTATACAGGCCAGTTTCTGGAAGCTGCAAAAAAAGTCCCTTTTCCAATCGGAAAACCGATCGCAGAACTCAATTACCTCGCACGCGAGCAGGCGGTCGTTTTAGCTCTTTTAGATGTGTTTTGGGCCATTATGTGGTGTTACATTGCCGCAGCCTCGGCAATCCTTCTATGGTGGTTATGGGACAAAGCTCAAAGCTGGATTTACCCACCCCAAGTTTCAGAGCATTCCCTTTAAAAAACCAAGATCCAGGATTTTTTTATACAAAAAGGGTGTAGGGATGTTTAAAAAAAGCTGTTTTCCAAATGTTGAAGAGCTGTAGGTGTCGGCATTTGATTAAAATAACTCTCAAATCTTGAAAAGGTTTTTTGTGACCTATCAGCAATTTTTCCCATCTGTTTCATAAATGAACCTGTTATTGTGGTGGTTAGCTCATTCATAGTTCCCACCTGTGGGGGCAAACTCTTGTTTTGAAGAGTTTCAGGAATGGTATTGATAGGGCTTATTAGAGAGTTTAGGTAATCTTTTGTTCGTTTGAAAGGAGATTTTTTTTGCACATCTAAGGATAGATCAACTTTTTTTTCTACCGGATTAGCGGTGCTTGGGGTAAAAATAAAGGGATTTTGGGCCTCAAGCTCTAAAACATATTGTACAGGATTGCAAGCCTTCGAGAAAATTTTTTCTAATGTGGTTTCTTTTATAGAAGCAGTAAATGGAAAAACTGCCTGCTGTAAATCCAATCCCCTGATGAGGGGGTCACTAGATTTTAAAACCTCGTCTTTCAAAAAAGCAAAAGCTCTCTTTTTTTGATAAAAAATTTTCTCTAAATCTCCCACTAGAGGGGCATAGTGGATCTCTTTAACAAAACGTTTAAGACATTTATGTTCCATCCTATCGATGGCATTCAAAATAGCTCCTTGATGGAAAAGAACTCTATTCTCATCAGGATGCGCATTTCGTCCGAAAAAGACCCGATTTTTGTAGCTGGCACGTTCATTCCAAAAATAGTCCGTAGATGATCTAATAAAGCGGTTAAAACTGCCTGTGCGGTCTTTAAAGGCCTTAATATTCAGGATTTCTATGGGCGTCTTAACCCCAGGGAGGTTTATTTTCTGAACCTCTTTGGAGTGTTGGTAAACAATTTGTCCATAAGTCCTGTCGCCCGAACCCCTTTTTTCTTCAGTAACAAAGAAATGTTGCAAAGCACATTCTGCATCTAAATTACTATTAACTCGCATATAAAAACCCTTTTTTTAATCGGTAGAAAAAGAGGAACAGGCAGTGAAAAAATTAAAATTTTTTGTTTGTTTTATTGATCTACTTTTTAATTTTTGCACCAATTCCTAAATCGATTTCCCATTTCTTTAACTATTGTTTCTCTTTTACCAACCGCTTCTACATAAAAAATGTTAAATTCATCCTCTGTATCGAATTCTAATTTTTCTAGAAACAAAGGAAGGTGAGTCGTTCCAAAACGAAGGAGATCCATGAATTTTCCTGCCTGGTCAACACTGAATGGCACACCAGATACATCACTTGAGGGGGGCCGTTCCGAAGCAGCTTTACCTCCAGATTGGCTGCTAATAGACGCAGCTTTTTCAACACTGAATGGCACACCAGATACCTCACTAGCGCTGAAAGGGGTGAAAACAGTTGAGTGTTGCCGTTCCAAAGTAGCTTTACCCCCAGATTGGCTGTTACTAAACACAACTTTTTCAACTGGTGTAAAAGGAAATGTGGAGTAATCTTTGATAAATTGCTTGTAATCTTCGATATTTTTGATATCGAATACATAACCCATCTCTAAGTTATACCTTTCGATTTCCTCGCGTGTGATCACCCATTTATCACCCTCTTTTCGTACTTTCGGAGTCCTTACATTTTTGCGCTCAACAGGATCAATAGACAAACGGTACTTTCCCCTAGGGTCTTTTTCAGTTGTAAAAATTGGCCCTTCTTTTGTGGGCTGGGCTTTAAAAAAAAGATTTTTTTGGGCTTCATAAGCCATAAATCCGAGGCTTGGAACGATGCAAACCAATGAGGCATATTTACAAAAATTATTTTTACTCAGCTGTGCAAGCCCTGCAAAGGCCAATCCCGCTGTTAAGCTTAAACAACTGGCGCCTAAGGGGCCGACTTTATATTTCGATGAATTCCTAGCCTCTATAGAGGTATTTGAACTATCTTCGAGAAAATCTTGAGAAAAGGTTTTTTTAAAAAGGTTAAAAATCTTTAATCCACTGTATAGACCGACAGCAGGAATCGAGCCGATAGCAACAGATTCCCAAATTCTTCCTCCGTTATAAGCACTTATGCCGATAACCGAGGCCCCCAAACCTAAAGATACCAGCTCACTACGTTTATTTATTTGGTTAAAGAATCCTAGATTTTGAGACCCAGTATCCAATTGTTGGTCTGCTATAGCCATAAGTTTCCTTTTTTGGTTAAGGGTAGATTGTATCATTTTCTTGCATTTTTTTGATAAAAATTAATATTTTTTTTTAAAAAAATAGGTTGTTGAAAATCAATTGTTTAAAAAAATGACAATTAAAAATTTTAAAAAAAATTAAGAATTATCCCCAAAAATAGGGTTTTGAGGGTTTTTGAGTTTGAAAAGCCAAACCGCGCTGAAAGAGGCGAAAAGGGCTGAAAATACGATAGGGGAGGCGTAACTTATATTAGCGATAATTCCGCACAATATAGCGCTAATCGCTTCGGAAAAGACAATACAGGATTGGTTGATTCCCAGTGCAATTCCCTGATCCTCAACGCTTACTGCATCCGAAACCAATATCGCAAGGTAAGTCGTTCCGACCGCAATAAAAAAACTGGGGGGGATTAAGGAAAAGAGCAGATAAAAGGTGGAGTTGCTCAAAAGGACAAAAACGATTGAGACGGTGAGTAAAAAACCGGCAATTTGTGTGGTGCGTTTATTGGAAAGTCGGGCGCTTATGGCTCGGTAAAACAGGGGAGCAAAACAGAAAGGAATAGAGGTATACCCCTCAAAAAGGGCGATTACCGAGGGTGAGAAGCTAAACCTTTTTATGAGTAAGAGGGGTAAAAAGCTAAAAAAGGCGGTAAAAGCTAGATAAAAGAATGTTGCCCCTATCAAGATATGTAGAAGTTGGGGGCTTATAGTGTTGGAGTATTTTTTTATGGGGGATACTTTTGAGATATCGGGGAGTGTTTCAACAAAAAAGAGCATCACAAGTGCAAGGGTGATGAACGAAATAAAACTTGCTAGCCAAAAAGGGGTCGCAAAATTAAACCAGGTGACAATTTCTGGGTTTATAACAGCAGCACCTATAAAAGGGCCGACCATCCAGCCCAAATTAGAAAAAGTGATCACCCAGCCAAAGTTGAATGTTTTTTCGCTATTGGTCTCAGAGATATCTGCCATCGATGCTGTTGCAATCACTACATTCCCCTCAAAAAGACCTGTCAAAAAGCGGCTGATAAAAAGTAGTAAAGGCTGCTTCCAAGTGATGGCGAACCCCCCTAAAAGATAGGCAGGAATTACAGGTAGTAGAGTATAGATTAGGATATTTCTTCGTCCCAAGCGATCAGATAGTCTCCCCAAGATGGGAGAGCCGATTAATTGACCTAAAGGAAAACAGGCGATCAGCAACCCCACTAAAATGTAGCGGGTCGATTCGGTAACCGATGGATCTAGGAGGGTGTCTGTGGATACAAGCATTGGCGTCAATATGGGGAGCACCATGGAATAACCTGTGTATCCCATTAGCAAAACTATGGCTATTGTAAAAAGCTGTAAGTAGTGTTTATGACGGTGCAAACTTGAAACTCATTCATTAAAGAAACTTCAAACCTCTACATAAAAGAAAAAATGGCTATTGGCAAACGTTTTGTTTAGTTTTTTACAAAAACGTTTTTGTGTTATCTTTTTAGAATTTAAATAAGATCGGATTCTAATAAGGTAAATTCCCACATGAAAACAAAACTAACGATTGATAATCTAGACCAGACTCACTCTGTTACGTTTGAAAAAATGGTAGATGCGAAGAGTGCTTTTGAGGGTTTTGTTCCCCCCATGAGCCCTTTTACAACCTCTATCAGTGAACCTACACTTTTTTCCCAGCTTGATAGACTTTTTGGAATCAGCCCTTTTTTTAAAACCTTTAGTGGTTTTACATTTCCCAAAGCTTTTGCAAGAATCCGCTTTCTTTTTGGCAACCGCATCATAGCAAGGATTTGTCCCCTTGCCTGTATAGAATGTATCCAAGAGCAGATGGATTTGAACCCAGAAAAAGCCCGCGAAGGGGAAATTCTCATGGAATGTTTTCAAGAAATTGAAAATAAGGAGATCCTTTTGAAAGAAATCACATTGAAGATTCGCTCCCATCAAAGATCTTGAGCTTTGGTAAAAATGACTTAGTGGGGTTATTCAAAGGTAGGGCAAATTTCGAGATTCAAAAAATCAAAAGGTAGGGAAATTTCGAAGGTTTAGTTTCCTGCCGTTGCATATTTTGTAAAATGGCTGGCATCCACTAGCTGGGGTCGCACAAAGATTAAAATGCTCCTTTTCTCCTCTTTTTCTTCAGTTCGATTGAACAACGAACCGATGTAGGGCAATCCCCCCAAGCAAGGCACCCCTGAGGTGCGCTGCGTTTTGGAATTTCGTGCCATACCGCTCAATACCAAAAAATGGGCATTAGGGACATGAGCCGAAGTGGACATGTTAGTTTTTGTCGTTTGGATGCCCGACAGATAGGTATCAGAGTGGTGAGATAGGGCTTCAGAGATCTCTTCAACAATATTCAATGTGATCATATTATCATCTCCTATTAACGGAGTAATGAGAAGACTCACACCAACGTCTTTATAGTCAATATTGGCTGTTGTTTGTTGCGCTTGACCTGTTGTAGAGATTGTTGAGCCAGTAAAAGGGAGGTTATCTCCGACAAAGATTTTTGAGGGTTTATTGTCTTGGGCGATCACCTTCTGATTCAATACAATTTTGACATCAGAGTCCTGTTGTAATGCTGATACCAGGGATGTAAGGCTAAGATAACTTTCCCCTTGATGGCGAATGAGATCCCCAATAATTCCCAAATTGAAACCAAGGGGGTTTTTTGGCAGTAGATTTTGGGTCAAGCTAGGCATTATTTTAGTTTTTTTGGTTTCAAAACTCCAATCAAGCCCAAAATCTAACCCTTTATGCATACTAGTATCGATCACAAGAATTTCGATAAAAACTTGCTTCAGAGGCGCATCGAGACGTTTGATAAATGCCTCGACCTCAGCAAATACGCCCTGCGGGGCTGTAAAAACTATAGAATTTGTCGAGCGCACCCACTGCGTAGACTCAAGCGCTTTTTTTAGAGTCTCTTGCTCCTGATTCAAAGCGGTTGCAGCTTGTTTGATGGCATCGATAACTTCCGACCCTGGGTGAAATTGAAGTTTTACTATGTGAAATTGGCTATGTGAAGAGTGTTTTATCTCTTTCAAGTCGCTTTCGGCTTTCTTTTGAATATGATAAACCGAACCCCTTTTTTCCATTATAAAATCATGGCTTAAAAGAATGTGCTCAAAATGTTGTAAAAGTTCCTCTTGTTTTAGCCTTTTATGACAGACAAAATGGATGCAATATTTTCCCACATCTTCTTTGAAAACAAAATTGGTCTGTAATATTTTCCCAAGAAATTTGGAGAGTTCTTTAAGTTCTATACTATCGAAATTTATTAAAATCCCATTCTCGTCTTTTTCAGAAAAGACAAGGGATGAATTAAAAAACATTAAGAGTAGAGGAAGTATCCATTTCATGTGTCTAGTTCGCGTTAGAAGCAGGAATAATAACAAAAAAAATAGATATCATCGAGGTTTATTTTAAGTTCTTTTAAGCGAAAGTTTGAAAAAAGAGATCTTAAAAAGACCTGAAGTTCGTCATTAAAGAGTGTCTGAGATGTTTTTAAAAAAAGCGAACTCTTTTTTAAGACACTCCATTTCGGTTTCTCCTTTAATGGAGTGGCCAACCCCTTCAAGGATCTCATATTGGAAAAAACGGGTGGTATTAAGACTTTTGACATACTTGTCGGTATGTTCTTTTGCAACAATTCGGTCTACATCACCCTGGAAAAGGATCATGGGAGCTTGATTTGTGCAAAGTTTTTCAAAAGGGTCGTAGTTAGGGGGAAATAAAGAGGCTAATTCTGCATCTAAAGGATCGTTGTGCGTTACAGGACAATAGATTGCTAAAGCCTGCACCTCTTCTTCAAGAGAGCTTAAAATTGCAGTCAGACCCGCAGAGCTTTTTCCTTTTAAAAAGATGTTAGAGGTTTTGACCCCCTTTTTTTTGAGCTCTTTGATGAGACAGACAACATCCTCTACATCCGCTTTACCATAATTTCTCAAGAGGGCTATGCGATGCTCTCGGCCATATCCTGTGCTACCCCGATAATTTACACAAATGACCTGAAAACCCCTCTCAAGATAGAATTGAGTTTCCGGTGATAGAATTTTTTCCATGTGACCGATCGGTCCGCCGTGGATGCGTATCAAAGTAGGCTTATGAGGATGAAATGCTCCAAATAGCCAACCCTTCCCCATGTGAGCCTCTAAAGGTTCTACTGCTAAATGCGCTCTTTCGCTAAAAGTATTCCCATTTTTAAAATCTAAAGGCTCTGAATTTCTTATCTCGGACTGTAGCAATTTGAAGTGGCCATTCACCGTTAGGCCAGCGATATAAAGATGAGACAAATCGGCGAAGATTTCTTGTATCGAGGCCAAAGGTACGGGAATCTTCGTAATTTTAGATTCCTGCCATTCATAGAGGCCATCTTCACCCTCGAAAGAAAATAGCACGAAGATCCTATTTTCAAAAAAGAGGATATTCGTAGCTCCCAGTGCTCTTCTTTTAAAACCATCAAGCCCATGAGTTACTACAACAGGATCTGATTCAGTCAGAAAAAACGGGGTATTGTCGGCTTGAAACCCATAATGGGTAACCATGGAGTCACCGCTATAGAGAGTTGTTTTCGTTTTTTTTGTTTCATCCCATAAGAAAAGAGCCGATTTCTCATAAAAAGAGGCTCCACTTACAGTCTCATGGATCAAAAACCGCTTTTCGTTATGGCATACGCAGAATCCCAAAAGGGTATTCAAAGAGCGGCAAATTTCCATTTTTTCGCCCCCTTCAATCTTATAAATGTGTCGAAGATCCATGCCGAAAGCAGAGTTTTTCCCCCCTGCAAGAAAAACAAGGCTATTATCAGTGACAATCTGGTTTTTAACGACTGCAAAAGGGGATCCTGAGAAAAAAAGAGGGTGATAAAGGGGAGCAAGTCCAGTTTTTAGTGGGGTTGATACCCCTTTATTTAAAGAAAAAAGGGTTTGTGACAAAAAATCTAGGTAAAGGATGTTTTCACCCATAACCCGAAAAAAAGCGGGGTTTTTGTGAGCAAATTCCGGACCGTTCATGCCATCTCTAAGGCTGGTTGTTGTCTTTGTTCTTCTATCCATTGAAAAAAACAATCGCGGATTTTTGGAATGATTCCCTCTTCAAAATGGCGCAAAATAAGACCAATTGCACTAATTCCATATTGATCAAAATGGGTAAGAGCTAGCTGGGATGAGGGGATTTTCAGCTTTTCTAGGGATTGTTTGAAGCGTGTTTTGAAATGTATATCGGTTATAGCAAGACCAATAATTAGAGTATCGCCATGTACTTGGTGTTCAAAAAAACCGTTTTCACACGACTGGTCGGTCGCTTTTGTCAAAAGAAGGAAGAGCCTTTTTAAAACGCTTGGTTGCAAAACTCCTTGCATGTAACTGGGTGTAATTGCATGGAAAAAACGCTCCAGAAGAATTTCGGAGCCTACGGTATAAGGTTTCACCTGTTTTTTGAAGTCTAAAAGGATTTCACTCTTTTTTAGGATCAAACCACCATTGTAATCTCTAAAAGGGCCAATAAGCTCAAAAAGCCGCATGGAGGCGGCTTTTCTTGCGTCAAATAGATCTATGGAGCGGTCTTTACGAATGAAAGGGGCTTTATCAATAGTGAGTTCAAAAACAAAAGCCTCTTTTGGGTATTTTGAGCGCAAATTCCCCATCATTCTTTTTTCAACATTATCGATGGGGATCTCTAAGGATTGCCCTCGATTGAGGGCAACTACGATAGTGGTAAAGCTTAATGAGTGGGGCGACTGCTTATAAAAATTGAGCATCACCTGAGGTATATCATCAACATATTTGAGCTCTTTGCTCAATAAAATCATATGTTTCATCACCTCTTCTTCGTTTCGAGGCATGAAAATAGGAAGAACCGGTCTAAAGACCCTTTCATCTATTTCAAAAGGGAGTTTTTTCTTTAGATTGTTTAAGGTGCTTTTACCGAATTCCCCATCTTTGGTGATTTCAATATAAAGACTTTTAAGCCCCTCGTGGGGTCTATAATGGAAAAACCGGGAATTTGGTAGAAGTTTGCACTCTGGAAGGATGGCAACGACTGCCTCGAAAAGACCATTGCAATCAAGATTTTCAGACGGGGATTTGAATCGAATCACGGCCAGCACACCAAGCGAATGGATAGACTCCTCCCTTTTGTGGTGGGGTTTTAAGAATTTAATCTCAAGTTGAAAGGAATCTTTGATCTCTTTATGGATACACGTTTTTCTTAACAGGTAACTTTGGGCTAAAAGACGGCTAATAAAATGGTTGGAGCGCTCTTTAAGAAATTCCTCCTTCATAGAGAATATCAATTGCTGTAACTCTTGAAAAATTTCTCTGGAAAAAACATCGGGCGATATCTTCTTTGTAGCGAGTATTTTTTGTGTGAGTTCTGTCAGATGCTCGCTCTCGCGATTGGTCCCTAATAAAGTGTGGATGCCCTCCACCCCTTTTACCTCAATCGTATCTTTCATTTTCTCCTGAATGAGGTGGTTTTTTTCTTCAAAAGATAGGGGAGTGTTTTTAAAAATATCTCGAAGGTAACGAACAGCCTCAATGTTGAGTCGAATTTCTTGAGGTAGATCTTTGAGAGTTTTTAAAGCGATTGCAAGATCCTCTGGACACTCCAGTCGTGCATATACCTTGTGGAGAAAGTACCCCTCATTTTCCAACGTATCAATTTTGAAAGCCATCGAATAGGAGGAGGTGAGATTTACAAGCTTGCCCGGCACAAGGGATCTTGAACACACATCGTTCATGTATCGACCCACTCCAAGCGTATTTTCCTGGGAACAGACTAAAACTATACCGAGTGTCAATCCTACGTTAGTCCAAATTACACGACTCTCAATCGCATTTGGTATCTCGTCCGGATAGACCTCTTTCAAAGTTGCTTTGACAGATTCTAGATGATGATAGGAGGCCGGATCATGGTCCGGAAGGTCAAATAGAGGAATGATCTTCATGTGATCTCCACCTCCTCAAGATAGAGTGTTCCCTGTGGGAACGTTTTAAGGTTTTTAATCTTTTTTGAAACAACAAACCCATTACGAAAGTGGTAGAGAGGAAAAACTGTCGCCGATTCTATAAGAATTTTTTCGGCATGTCTTAGGAGCTTTTCACGCTCTTTTAAAGAACGGGTCTGGTTGGATAGATCGATTAAAGAGCTGTAACGCTCATTTGTAAATGAGGGATAATTCCTCAAGTTGGTGATGCTTTTGAACCGATCAAGATAGGCTAAAGGATCCAAATACTGTGCAAGTATAAAGCTTCCTGCTAAATCAAAGTCTCTTTTATAAAGACGGTCTAAATAGACTTTCGGCTCAAGTTGCTCTATTTGTAAATGGATATCAAGACTTATACGGATTTGCTCTTGAATAGCCTGTCCGATTTGGGGAAAAACCCCACCGGCCGAATAGGTAAAGCGGATTTTTAAATCCTCTTTGGCTAATTGCAACTCCTCTAAAGCTTCCCTGAAAAGCTCCCTTGCTTTTTTTCTGTCTGTGATCCATACATAGTGACTCTCTTCCTCCCTTTGTAACATAGGTGGCAAAAGGCTTGTGGCCACTTTTTCGTTCAAAAATGTGAGGTTTTCAACTAAATCTTTACGGTCAATAGAAAGCAAAAACGCCTGGCGTAGCTTTTCATTTTTGAAATATTTTGAAAGGGTACTGAAACATAAAAAGGTTGTCCCGGCAGTGTCGACAGATTGTAAGTCGTGCTGCTTTTTTAACATCGGCAGAGAATCGAGAGGAAGCGTTGTGAATGAAGACCCTATAAGATCGATATCTCCTCTTTCGAACATCTCCAAAGCAGTCATAGACTCGTCTACTAAAAAAAGGCGAATTTGCTCGAGTTTAACCCTGGAATTGCCCCAGTAGGTGGGATTCTTTTCCAGATCGATATGGTCTTTCGTTTTATATTCTTTCAGCCTATAGGGCCCACTGTAAAGTGGAAAGGAGGATTCTAGCTCTTTATAGGGAAAAAAAGTACAAAAAGCTGTGAGCTCCAAAAAATAGGGGGTTGGTTGTGCTAAATCTACCCTCAAAGTTTGTGCGTCAATCGCCTTAATACCGATCTTATCTTTGTGAATATTCCCTTTTTTAGCCTCTTCGGCACCTACTATAGGATAAAAAAGATAGGCGTTAGGACAAGGGAATTTTGGGTCCAGAATCTCTTTCCAGGAGCGCTCAAAATCGTAGGCGGTGATCGAGGAACGGTCAGACCATAAAGCCTTTTTTAAGTGAAAAACATACGTAAGCCCTTTGTTGAGGACTTCTACTTTTTCTGCTAAAGCGGGCTCGTAAATATTTTCGGGGGTGGAACGCATCAATCCTTCATAAAGAAAGAAGGTGAGGGTAGAAGAGGAAAAATCGGCCGCTTTTCGTGGATCAAAGGTGCTAGGGTCTTGGCTGATATTTAAGTGTAATGGCCTCTTAGTTCCTGGCGTAGAGGATTTGGAGCAGCCCGAAAGTATCAGTAAAAAAAAGATGCTAAGATACTTGAACATTTCTGCATTAAAACAGAACATTAAAGCAAATGTCAATGTTTTTTTAAAAGATGAAAAAGATTCTTTTAAGAGCAAGGGGATCAAGAAGGTTTATTTTCTTTAAAAGTTATCCACTGCAAATGGGGGCTACCAATAGGTGAGATATAAAACCCCTCAATTCTATCTTGCTCCATAAAGACGTAATTTCCGTGATAAATAGGAGTTAATGGGGCCTCATCAAGTAAAATTTTTTCAGCTTGCTCTAAAAGGCGAGCCCTCTCTAAAGAATCGAAAGTAGTCTCTGATTGCTCTAAAAGATTCGCAAAATCCCTATTTTTCCAACCCGGATAATTGCGGAAGTTTTTCCTGTTTTTAAATCTTTCTAAGATCGAGTACTGGTCATTATACATAGCAATCCACAGAAATTGTCCAAATTGGTACTGCTTGTTGTTGAGTAAGGAAAGAAAAGTCTTAAACTCGGTTCCCACAATTTTCACCTCAACATCCAGAATGTCTCTGAAATTCTCCTGCAAAGTCTGAGCGATGCGGTCGTGACATCCAAAGATGGGGTAGTGGTATGTTAGGGGAGGTAAGGAGGAAATTTTAAGCTCTTTAAGCCCTTTTTGGAGTTCTTGTTTGGCCTCTTGGGGATCATATGAGGGGAAGAGGGGATGATTGTCTTTTTTTAGTATGGGTGGGACAAATGTAGTAGCAGCGCTCTCCCCATTTTGGGTGATATTTTCCACAATCGATTCCCTATTAATTGCCAAGCTGAAAGCCTTCCGGATATGGGCATTGTTAAACGGAAAAGAGCATACGTTAAATGTAGTGAACACCGTAAGTGCCAAATCCTTTTTTTGTAGCTGTTCTTTTTCTCGAAAATCATGGATTGAGTCCACCGGGATTGTGGTGAATGGCCCACCGATCAGATCGAGCTCTTTTTGTTCGTATAGGTTTAAAGCGGTGGATTCATCTCTGATAAGTAAAATCTGGATTTCCTGTGGCAACACTTCATGTTTAGCCCAATAAGACAGATTCTTTTTTAAAATGATCTTTTCGTTGGGCATAAATGCCACACAAGTAAAAGGGCCATTAGCAGGAGGTTGTTGTGTTTTTGCCCATTTAGGATCGGTTTGTGCTTTTGTTTTGGGTACCGGGAAAAAAACGGGGAAGCTTACCATCTGAAGAAAATAGGGAGCAGAGTGCTCAAGCTCTACTTGAAGCGTTTTTTCATCGATGGCTTTAACACCAAAGCTATCTGGGTCCATTTCCCCCATTTTAATTTTTTCCCCATTTTTGATGATGTACAGCATGTGCGCGTTCGGGCAAAAAAAGCTCGGCTTGATGCTCTCTTTCCACGAATATTCGAAATCATAGGCTGTAACCGGGGTTTTATCGGACCAAAGAGCATCCTTTAAAACGAAAGTGTAGGTCATTTTATCTTCTGAGACATGCACCTCTTTGGCCATACCGAATTCTGCTGTGGAGGTTCTTGTAATCCTCATAAGACCTTCGTAAAGCTGGAAATGTAGGGCTGAGGAGAACTGGTCAGAGCTTTTTCTAGGGTCTAAAGTGGAAGGATCTTGCGTCATATTGATACGCAAAAGATGATGGCTGAGCCTGTTTTCTTGTGTTTCTCTTGAGAGGTAGAGCAACGTCATCGATAGGAGACCTAAAGGTATCAAAGTACGAAACATGAAGAAAAAATAATACAAAAGAAGATTTTTTTGGTAAACCCAAATGTCACTTAAAACACTCTAACCCTTTCGGTTTGACTTTTAAATTTTCTTAATCTATTCGAAAGAGTATGTTATTAAAGGCTTCTTTCCTCCCTTTCCTTCTTGTAAGTTTTCTTACTTTACCACGCATACTAACGCAGTCCTATATTTTTTTGGCAATACCCACTCTAATCAAAAGCCTAAACCTCACTAAAATCGAATCGCAATTTATTATTCCTAGCATGCTACTAGGCACCATAATTTTTTTGATACCCGCCGGTAAATTTGGAGACCGCTTCGGCCCCAAAAAAATGTTGATTATTTCAAGTTGGGTCTATGTGTTTGTCTCATTTATTGCGGCCTTTTGCATCTCGGGCGCTCTCTTACTAATTTCGCTTTTTTGTCTTGGTGCAACAGCAGCTTTCAGTATGACTCAAGGTTCGACTTATGTGTCGGACATCTATCCTTTTGACATTCGGGGTCGCGTGATCGGCACATTTGCAGCTTTGATCACCTTGACCTTTTTTCTTGGGCCAGTGATTGGGGGGGGTGTTGCAGAAATAGGTCAAAAAGGGGTTTTTTTAGCCAATTTACCCTTTTTGTTACTTGGTCTTTGTTTTTCTAAATTTTTACCTGCTTTACACAAAGAGCCGCAAAAAGACTTAAAAATAGAATACAAAGAATTTTTTAACAGCTCGTTTATTAGCCATTGTTTTATCTCTCTTTTCTGGCAGGCGATCATTTCTTTACTCATTTTTTTTCCCGCTGAATACCAGATCTATTTAGGTCTTACCCCATTTGAAGCCGGAATATGGTTTTCCATTTTAGCCCTCCCTTTTCCGATATTTAGCCCGGTAGCAGGCTGGATATTTGACCGTGTTGGCTCGAGAATTCCTTACTCTATTGGCTATATTTCCCTTTTTTTTGCTTGGTTCATTAGCTACAAAGGTTACTCTTCTGAGTCTGTAGTAGTTTTGGCCTTTGCGCTTGCTTTTGTGTTGCCTGTTACAGCCACTGCCAGCTGGGGACTTTTTAACCAAGCAAATCGTTGTAGCGCCAACAGCATTTACTATCTTTTAAGATTTGTAGGCTCTTTTATCGGTAGTACTGTTGCCGGCTTTTTTTTAGTCCGTGAAAATACCGAATTGGACTTTTTTTTCCTCAATTTTACCTTGGCAGCAGTCTTTGGCCTTTTGAGCCTTCCGGCTTTTATTTATACTTGGCAAAAGCGCTAAAAAACACCCTTCGATTAGCCTCAAATGACCCTATCTAACCTAATTTTATCAACTTATAATTTTTTTTATAAATAACGTTGATGAACGTCCTTTTTTTTGGTATGAAAAGAAAGTAGTGAACTCTTTCTTAAAGGGACGAAAAAGGCCAAATATGGACGATCAGCAATCTCAAGACACTGAGGCTTTGTTAGATGCAGTAGACATTCTTGCAGATGTTGTGGATATTGACCTATCTTCTGACGAAGCTGTCGAAAAAGGGAAAAAAAATGCTGATGCTCTAAAATTGAAGTTTACAGTAATCCACAACTACCTAAAGGATGTAAACAAAGTCAAATCTGTCGATCAGAAATTGGCACGCGGTGTCCAGTCTATTATCCAGCTTGCTTCTGAAGCTGCTACCAAAATTGACCGTATTCTTCAGCAACAGGGTGTAAAGGGGGAGCGATTCAGCTCTTCTAAAGAGTTCACAGATCTTATTGGTTTTTATAAAGAGACTTTAAAAAAACGTTTTGAGGAATCACTCGAGAAAGAAGAGAGCTGGTATAAGGAGTGGGTAGAAGAGGATTTTGATCCAGTCGATATCCAAAGAAAAGGGCTACGCGATCTTGAGATAGTCACCAAAGACAAGCATTACGAACTGTTTTTTTTAACAAAAGAAGACGGAACAAGATTCTATAATAAAAGTCTATTAAGGCATCTAAGGCTTGTTGCCGATTTTGAGACGCTTTTGCTAAATCAAAATGAAGAGGATCCGATTATTCGAATAGAGAGGATTAAAGACCACTCTATTTCTAAAGCGGCTCGTTCGATAAAAAATACTACTCGTTCCCTATTTCAGAAGTGGCTACAGCTTGCCTCAAAAAGAGATCAAGAGCGTATTGTTCGTCTATTTTATCAAGCTTATATCGCCTTGACTTTTGCAGCTGAGCCGATCCATCTTATAGATCAAGGGGGGAAAAAAAGTTGTCTCTCCTACTTTAGCGATTTCCAAAATTATATTCGTGAGCTTTTGTTTGATATGGGATACGGAAAACTCATCGATAACCCTCCAGATGAGTCGGATCGTTTTTCTAGTTACTTTTTAGAGTTAGTCCATGCTTTATGTTTTGCAATTTTTTCCCAGAAGTTTGATCATCAAAGAGCTATTTCCTATATCTACCAATTAATTGGTAAAGAGCTAAAGAAAAACAAAAACAGCATAGACCCGTCCCATTTAGAAACTTATCATGAGATCATGGAAATCCATGAGATTTTAGGTAAAGAGTTGAATAAACACCCCAGCGGCCCTCTATTTAAGGTGATAGAGATTTTTCAGCAGCTAGAACAGCATACAGTTTTTGACCCTTACGCAATGCGTAATATCGGTCACCGATTTTTTGATTTGAGTTACTTAGATCAAAAAGCCTCTATATATCTACAACCTTGCCCGACAATGCAAGAGCGGATTGATATGGCTCAGCCTATACCCGAATATGAGGCATTTTTGAGATCGACACTTTTACAAAATGAAAAGGTTCTTTGGGTGAACTTGCAAGATAGAACCTCATTAGAGGAATTTGCCCGTTGCAGAGAATTGGAAAAAATTTCTCTTTCTGCTGAATTTCAGCCTATTTTAGCTCTTATGACTTTACCTGTTTCTACCCCCTTTTACCTTCAATCTGAAGACTACCTCAAATTAAGTGATAAAAAGCAGTTCAAAAAAGTATTTCTTGATCAGCTTTTGTCGGGCATACAGTGTGGATTTTATTTTCCTAAAGATCTAGAAGTCGATAAGAAAATGTTTGAGTCTATAATTGATGCAGTAGAGGCCTGTAACTTTAAAGACAAAAAAGATCTCACGCGAAAAAATCGTTTAGATTGGATTGAAACGGTATATCTACTTTTAATTCTTAAAAGCGTTGAGATATGTAAACCCCGACATATAGTTTTCATCTCTAAAGATGGTGTTGATGTAGGGGCTGTTACAATGGCTGCTTTTTACGCTCTGATTAAAATGCTTGATGGCAAATCCAAATGGAAAGAGGGGGAAAAAGAGCTTTTCATCTCTATGCATTTTTTACCGGCCCTAATGGAAAGAGAGCGGATAGTTGACCTTCACCGGTTAAATAGAACCATTTCCTCCATTTCTGTTTTGGCGGCTAATATAGAGGTGAAGGGGGGAAAGTTTGAAGGAATTGATACCATCTTCTCCTCGAATTTCCTTAGAGGCCTTAGGCTTTCGACTGACGAATAGCTGAAAGAAGTCTTTAAGCTCTTCCATAGCAGATAGGTGCTTCACCTTTTTCGTATCATGCAAAACTGCATTTTCAATCTCCTCAGGTTGCTGATCTTTCCCTTCAATACCTTGGGGTTGAACAGCAATCTGAGAAGGATTGAAAGAGAGCGAATCTAAATTAACACTACCTGTTAAAACCTCTGTTGAGGGCTTTTCGCTGTCTTCTAGTGAGATTAGATGCAGCTGGACTGGACTCAGGCTCCTCTTTTTTTTTTATCCCTTCTGCCATTTCAACAGAGGAGTCTGAATGTAAGACGGCATCTTGGTTGCTAAATCTTGCCATTCCTCCTGAAACAGCTTCTTCGCCATCGATAGAATCAAACTCTTTTGAAGAGGGCAATGTGCCAACTAGAGCTTCTTCTATTTTAATGGTAGGATTTACGAACCAGTGCGCCACCGTTTTAAGTCCCCAAGAGGTGTACCCAACACTTCCCTTCGATGCCACAACAGTTAAATGGTAGTCTAACGGTCTTGATAAATCCCCAATTCTTTTATCAAAATGGGAACAGGTAGCCTCGACAGATTTTTGTATTTTTACAAGCTCTTGCAAGTATTTTTTGCAGGTAAGCTGTAGAACTTCTACTTGGCGTTGGATTTCGGGACTTAAGTGTTTTAAAGTCTCGACATCTATAGGTTGAATAGGGGGGCGATCTAGAAATTTGATCCCTTTATTCACATTGTCTAGAAGAATATGTGAGTGGGTTTGGGTTTCTTGGAATCGTTTAAAAAAACGTTGAAACAAAGCCGATTGTTGTTCAAATTTTTTTAATTCCTCTTCATTTAATCTTTTTGCATTTGCCTCAAGTTGTCTTGTTGCGTTTCGGATATCATCTATAGTGGAACCGATTTCTCCTACGGTCTCATCAAAATCGGGCTTAACCGCTTCGTGCCATTGAGAAAGGTTCTTGTACACTTCATTAAAACTGATACTGGGGTCTTGGTAGTTCGGCAAAGCGAATGATTTTCCATAATATGTTACTAGGCTCATATACTCCTCGTTTTGTTAACGATTGGTTAAGACAATGTTTAACAAAAATTTAGAATTATGAAAAGGCAAAAAGGGTTTTGAGGATGTTTTGGATCCATATTTACGAGGGAAAAGGTGAAGATTTTTTTTTAAAAAATCAGTTTGAATGGAGTTCTTTTGGAAAGTGAGAGACAAACGCAAAACGTCCACCAAGATCTTTGACGGCTTTTTGCCATAATTGTTCTGGTGGAGTATGGAACAGATATTTTTTATCCATGTTTCCCAAGTACCATTCCCCTTGCAAAAATTCATCGACAAGTTTGCCAGGGCCCCAAAGTGTATAGCCTACAACAAGGGCAATTTCTTTATGGATATCGGGTTCTCCACCCAAAAAAAGATTCTCGCAAACTGTAAACCCTTTGGCTGTCGGATCGGTGTGCAAAAGAAAAACCTCTTTTTTTTGGGTTGTTCCGCCTGAACGCCTCACGGTAATAGGGTCTAATTCATCTACTCCAAGGGGAAGTTCTTCCACAAAAGGGAGATCTAATCTTAAACCAATAGTTGCGTTTTCTGAATGTTCGCAAACAAGATACACAGAGCGGTCGAACGGGGTTTTGGAAACCTCGGGGCTTTTAAGTAGAATAGTCCCTTTTTTGATTTCTTTGGTCCCTTTTTTCATCGGCCTTTCCTTTGTCTTAAGAAATTTTCGAGCTCCTCCAGCATAGAGCGGTCTTCATCGTTCATAACTGGCTCTAGGGGGAGGTGCACGCTCTTTTTTTTCAGTGCGGGAACCGATTTTTTTTGTTCCTGAGGTTGATTGTTTGGTCCCATGGAACTTGGTTCTACAGAAGAGGAGGTCTCAGGGCATACTTTATTAGACGTGTCGTTGCTTTTATTAGGGGTTTCACAATTTGAAGCAGGAGTTGAAGGGGCGGCTCTTTCACAATTTGAAGCAGGACAAGAAGAGGGTGCGGGGCTGCAGTTTTTAATTGGCTCTACTTTAGGTGGAGGGACACAGGGTGAGGTGTTTTCGCTACAGCTAGGGTAGGCAAGCTCTTCTTGGACGCGGTTCAAACTCCCTTGAAGCTCTTTAAGCATGTCTTGAAGCTCTTTGAATTCTTTTTGGAAATTGTGGTTACGGAAGTAGGGTGAATCACAGGAATTGGAGAGCTGGCCGATACGAGAAACTGCTCTATTCATTTCATCCAAATCTTTGGAGTAATAATTTCTAAAGTCCTGGGGTGAGCGGATCAAATTCATTTCAGTAATTTTTTTGATTCTGGTCTTCTTCCAGTCGTTATTATAGGAGAATAGAAGCCCGTATTGGTTGATGTCGTTGAGGGTGATATTTGCTTTAGTAAGAAGCGTGTTGACTTTGAAATAGACCTCATCGTTCATCAAAAGCGGTCCAATTGAACCTTTACCGCTTGCAAGAGTACAGGCGATCGTATTGATGGAATCGGTAATAGATCTTATGTTATTGACGATCACAGGGAGATCTTGAAAGCCATTTCCATCTTTAATCTTTTGCAAAGCCTCGTCAATAAGCTCCATCCCTTTCGCAAAATTTGCAAGAGAGGCTTTTACCTCCTGCATCACATCCATATCATTGAAATCTTTCACTGCTATGCTAATTTCTTTAAGTGCTTGCCCAACGTAGTGCACCGCATTTGAAAGGTTATCTGAATTTTCATCGAGCCACTCGTTGACTTTTTGGAAAGTTTTGTCCATTTCGCTGGCAAGATTTGTGAGTTGTTTGAATGCATCATCAATTGCGTCGCCCGATTTAGCATACATCGGACATTCGCTTGTGACGCGTCTAGGCTTGACATTACTTGGAAGATAAACAGGGGTTATAGAAATGACGATATCTCCCAATAGACCTATCGTTTTTGTCCCTATTTTATCAGTTGTATAGACGATCACTTTTGAATCGACACGCAAAACCACTTCGTAAAAATAGACCGCTTCCCCATCTTTTGTAGGAGCTTTTTGTCGAGCATCAGGAATTTGTCGTATATCGTGGACCTCTCCGATCGTTTGACCGGCCAGATTTACCCTTGTTCCAGTAGTGATTCCGGAGATATTTGTAAAATAGACTCGTATCTCCTGTTTGCCATCTCCTGAAGAGGGTTCGATAAAAAGAATCATCCCCACTACAAGACCTATAGCGATTGCTACGAAAGCTCCGATAAGGGTGTTTTTTAGTTGTGGATTCATCAAACAACCCTCTTGTCTAGGCATTGCTGTGGAAGTATTGTTTTAAAGAAGTCAATCACATCATTGCCTTGGTGGGTGAAAAATTCTTTGGGATTTTCAACGATATGGATTTCGCCTTGATCGATAAGGGCAATTTTTGTTGCCACCGCAATCGCTAACACAATATCGTGCGTGACGACAATCGATGTAGCGTTTAACTCCTTATTTACTTTATTGATGAGATCAATAATCACTTGAGCAGTAAGCGGGTCTAATCCGGTCGTGGGTTCGTCATAGAGAATCATGTTGGGGCGGTAGGCGATGAGTCGAGCTAAAGCAGCCCTCTTTTTCATTCCGCCCGAGAGTTCAGAGGGCATCTTATCCATGACGTCCTTGAGATCTACTGAATGAAGAGCCCTTTGGGCGGTTTCTCGTAGATGCTCAAGAGGAGTGTGTCTATGGTAATGCTCGTGGAAAATGACATTTTCAAAAACGCTCATGGAATCAAAAAGGGCGCCACCCTGAAAAAGCATCCCAAGATCTTTATTTGCTTCATAAAGCTTTTCACCCGATAGCTGAGTCGTCTCTTTGCCCCTTATCCAGATTTCTCCCTCTTCGGGTTTGCTTAACCCAATGATTTGTTTGAGTAATACGCTTTTACCGACACCCGATTTACCCATCACAACCATCGTTTCTCCCTCTTCAATTTTCAAAGAGACCTTTTTTAAGACCTGAAGTGATCCGAAAGCTTTTGAGACATTCTTGACCTCGATCATAATAAGTACCTCACGATCTGATCATGGATCAAGTTCAGCCCCATCGTAATGAAAAAATTGGAAAAAAGGATAGCGGTATAGCAGATCACTACCGAGTTGGTTGTGGCGCGTCCCACACCCTCAGCCCCACCGCTTGTGTTCATCCCCTTAAAGCAACATATGGTGATGATCAAAACCCCAAAGAAAAAAGATTTGACCAACCCGATAAAAAAATCGAAATTATGCATGTAATCTTTAATCGGATCGTAGTAGCTATTGGGTGCCATTTTAAAAAAGTTCACCGCAATCAAATATCCCCCAATTATCCCCATCATCACACTAAAAATGGTTAGAAGGGGGGTCATGACGGTACCTGCGATAAATCTTGGCGATACCAGGTAAGCATTAGGATCTACTGACATGGTTTCCAGGGCATCAATTTGCTCGGTTACGCGCATAGTTCCAAGCTCAGCGCACATCGCAGCGCCAACGCGCCCCGTAATCATGAAAGCGGTCAATACTGGGCCAAGTTCCGTAACCATCGATTTGGCAACCAAGATACCGGTGGCACCGGCCAAACCTTTGTCGTTCAATTGGAAAAACGACTGGGTCGCCAAAACAAGACCTGTAGAAAAGCCAGTCATGGAGACCACGGGCAAAGAAAGAACACCGATTTGGTAAAGCTGATCACGAATAAGGCGCCACTTGGGAGGTGTTCGAAAAGAGGCGGAAATTACGGAGGCGATTAAAGAGGAGTACTCACCAAGAGCATTCAAAAACCAGAATGTTTCGGCTAAATTCCACATGTTTTTCCTACGACGACCGCTTAAGGCGCACCATATGAATCTGATGGGATTTTTTCAACCAAAAACCCTTTCAAAAAAAAATTGTGGCTTATTTTTAACAAAATCTTTAAAAGTAAAAGAGAAAAAAACTTGTGTAAAAATTTATTAAGTATCTCCTTATATGCGTAAGGATGCTCAGATTAGAAAAAAATATATAAAAAAAACTCCTTTTGGTGTATCATAGTTCCAAAATTTAAATAGAATTATTTATGAATATACAGCTCCCGCAGATTGTTTTCCCGGAAAATATCCTTACCCGTATGGAAGCAAAATTAAAAGAAGTGGAAAGTACTGTAACTTTTGGGGGTATGCATGCAGCTCAAAAAGACCAGGAAAAAAAAACCTTAAGAAATCTTACCCAGGCTGCGCATCTTATTTTAGAGTCTAATCATGCAAATAGAGACGAAGTCTCTATCGATGAGTATTTTGCAAAACTCCATCTTGCTTTCGAATCTTTGGCAAGCAACCATGGTTTGTGTAGAGAAGACTCAAGTCGCATGGCAGAAGGGAAAAAACAAACCTTTCTTGAGAGAGCTGAATCTATAAAGATGGAGATTCGGGAGGGGAAATATCCCATCAAAAAGATCTCTGAGCTTGCAAATCGCCTTTTTATGCGATTTAAAGATGGAATGGCCGTATGTGTTATGGCTCCTGAAGAGAAAAACCTTATAGTTTTTACCCCCGCCAAAATGAAACAGATCGAAAGAAAGAGAGCTCTATCGGTAGCATCTGACGCACAATCTCTGCCCCCAAGCGGCTGCGTTTTTCCATCGTTGGATTTGGAAGCAGGGCGACAAACGCCGGACACGGCAAGACTTACCCAAAGGGCGGGGTATTTGCATTCAAGTGGGAATCCATCTTTGAGTGATAGAGAATTTTCACCAGCTCCTCTAATTGGATTGAATCCATTGGATCAATCTCTGGGGAAAATGATGGGAGAGCTTAAAGAAAGTAATCTCTAACTAGATTTTTAAAGTCTTGACCAAATGAAAAACCCGTTATTGAAACGGGTTTTTTTATCCATAAAGGATTTTTTGTAAAGCCAAGGGATTTTTAAAAAGGAGAAGCTCGGCCGATAAGGTTACTAAACAGCCCTGTAATGTGATTGATCAGATCTCGTAAAGAGGCGGCTCTTTGTTTTGCCTCTGTGTTGTTCAGTTCGTCTTTTCTTAAATCCACCGCTTCAAATGTTTTTATCTGGCCATTTTTACGTGTTTTTAGAAACTCCCCGCCAACTTTAAACGTTGGATTAGCCAAAGCAGAGACGGTGGTGAGAACCGCTTTTCCCCTTTCCCCAAGGACAGCTGACGCTGTACAATGCTCTGAGCTCAAGTAGGTGTTGAGAAGTTGGCCCATGCCACCAAAAAGGGCGCTGAGCTCAAGATTTGCCAGGTTGTTATATTGGACTCCTTGTCTTTTTGCTCCTTTGATGTGTAGTTCAAAGGTTTCCCGAGCGATGCGCTCTTCTTCAAGTCGCAATTTGGAAAAAACGGTGTAAACTTCTTTCATGTATGCGGTAATTCGTGCAACGTGTGACATATTATCCTTGATAATTATCTTGAATTCCTCGAGACGCGTCCTGATAGGCATGAATAATCGAAGCGACTTGGCGTTCGATTTCTAATCTTTGTCTATCGTAGAGATCTTCATTGAAGGTGTCCGTAAGGCGGGATTCAATTGCTTTGATCTCTCGGTTTTGTTCGAAGGCTTTTTTAGTTAAAAGAGCAGATTGGTTGTTCCGATGCCCTTCATCAATAAGAGAGACGCCGGAAATGACTTGTGCGGCCATGTTTGAGAATTTTTCCACAGGGGTAGCGAGTTGAGCCATAGTGGTCAAATGCATGTAGGTGGAGGCTCCTAGGCCCAAAAGATTGAGGCCGAGAAGTATATTTTTGACTTTTTCATCAACGATATTGAATTTATCTAAAGCGTGAGTCGCCAAAGATAAACCCGAGAGCCCTACGGTGCTAGTTTTGAGAATTTTTTCAGTGAGCGAGGCTTCACCCCAACGACCTGTATAGATGAAGGAGATTGTTGAGGTAGCGAAAAGGGCTAAATCTTTCAAAAGAGCGGTAAACTTTCCCTTCTGTTCCGCTTTTTCGTGCGCTTTTTGAGCCTCTTGAAGTTCATGGCGTAAAGATTTGTGAACCTTGGAATAGTTCAAGAATTTTAAACGGTTCTCATCCTGAAGATTGTTTTTTAAATTGTCGAGATTATTGACCAGTGAGATCAGATTCGACATAGAACTTGAACCCACCCGAGATGGGGAGGTGAGTTGAGGCCTCAATTCCACATTTTTTTGGGACTTCGCCTCCTCTATGACGACAGAAGGGGAGAAGGGAACGGAATGTTTTTCCTCGTATAAGGAAAAAAATTCGGGACTTAAAACCTTTTTTTTCGGTCCAACAGGCTCAATTGCCACATCGCTCATAAAGAACCTCTAGTTGACTGTGAAAATCAATATCTTCTTTTGGGGCTAACTCTTCAGCTTTTAAAAGGGCTCCACGAGCCTCATCGAATCGATCAAGATCCATAAGGGCTTTTGCTGCATATAGGTGAAGGGCAGGGTCGTTGGGTTCGATGAGTAAAGCTACAGAGTAGTAAATAACACTGTCGGCAGATTCTTTAAGCATCTGAGATGTGCACCCCAAAGCCTTCCAGTACGCAGGCTGAAAGGGGTTAGAAAAAATCAATTTCAAAAAAAGGGATTTGGCTTTTTCGTAATGCCCCGATTCGTAGAAAGTGTACCCCATAGAGTAAACAAGCTCTAAATCTTTTTCTGACAATTCGATAATATCGAGCGGACTTAAAGAGCTTTTAGAGCGTATTTTTCTCACAATCGATTCGATCTGTTTTCTGGCTAATAGCGATAAATAACTATTTGCCCGCACGGTTCAAAATCCCGTTTTTACATCTTGAATCTTCTTGAACGATAATCTTGGTGATTTCGCACAAAAGTCTCATCAGTTGGATTTGTGCTTCGATCTCCATGATGTCGGGCTGGATACGGTTTTCAAGAAAAGTTTTTGAGTTTTCTACTTCCCCGATAAGATCCTCAAGAACTTCCAGACTCACTTTTTTAAGATCTACTTTGTTGAAGTCAAAAGTGCTCTTGAATTCAGCATCCATTTGATCTTGAATTTTTTCAAATTGGGCTCTGAAAGCGCCAAATTCGCTCTCAAGGTGGGTCAAATCCACCTCTTTTTTTGAAGTTTGTAGGACCCGAAGATGTCTTAAAAACTTTGCATTGTTAGACAAAGAGAAAGAAATTTCATCCAATTCCTTCTTTTTTGTCTCGATCTTTTCATCAACTATTTCATTAAATTTGCAAGTAAGATTTACTGCCATGCTTGCAGTGCATATGCCCATAAAATGACCTCAATAAAATTTTCCTTCGAGACCATTTTACCTTGATTTACACCTCTTTGGCAATAGTGAAAATTTTTTTATTTTATAAAGATTAAGTATTTTTTATTTTAACTCAGTATAGGGTACAGGAGACAAGGCAGTTGAAGTCGGGGACTCAGTGTATAAAACTTTTACCTCCATCATCGATTCGGCAAAAACAATTTTTTTCCCGTCGACTTCCATAAGGTATAAAGTGGTTTTGGGACTCAAAAGTCTTTTTTCTAAAATTTGCAACGAGTGTGATTTCATTCCAAACGTGTGACGATTATGCGAGAGGCGTCTTAGAAACCAAATAGTCAGAAGTATTAACGAAATGAGGCCAAAAATCGACAAAAAGGTCTTTAAGATGGCGTTTTGGAAATTTTTATTTTGCTGTTGGATTTCTTTGCTATCTTGGCCTTCGGCCTCTTTTTCGTCCTGTGTTGGTTTTTTACTAGAATCTAACGGGGCGTTTTTAGAAGGTTCTACGACCACAACAGCCTCAGTAGGTAAAGAGGTGGAAAGTTGTGGAGAAAGTTCTTGTTGTGCGAAAACACTTGTAGAGAAAAAAATAAGAGGAATTAAGCGGCATCGCATAGCTGCTCCATAAAAACATTAAGACAATACAAAAACCTATAACAGAAACGCTTTTAAATCGACAGATGAAAAAAAGGGCTTTAAGCTATAAAGATTTTTTAAAAGAATTCATCAAAATGGTTCTTATGGTGATCACTGGATTTTTTAGCGCTAAGAGGACTCTAAGCTTTTTTTTCTCATAGGATTGTTGTTTTTCAACAGAATAGAGGATATATTCTAAGCAGTTATGCGACAGAAAAATGATTTAATTCTTAAAGCCTTTGAAAGGCACTTTCAGGAAGAGACCAGGCTGATCCATTTTGGTGTGGTAGCCCCTATTTTAGAGAACGCGCTTTTTGCTCTGGCCCTTTTTAGAAAAAAAGAGCAAAAAACTATGCTTGAGGGGAAAGAGGTTCTTTTAAGGTTGATTGCCTATCAAAGCAAAACAGGGTTATTTCCCGATGCCATTCATCTTCTGGATCACGGGCATTTTTCCTGGAAAAAAAACCTCTATCTTGCGGCTGTTTTTTTTCTTGTATGTAGAGAATTTGACCGTGTGATTGATAAGGTTTCCAAAGAAAAAATCCATGAGTCCTGTAACCTCTTGATTGAGGGATTAAAAAAACTGGATTTGGATGGGGCTTTATCTTTTTTACGCTCAGTTCTTATGAAAGAAGAAATGCTCCCTCAGTTCCCCCTTTCCTCACAAGAGGAGGCAGACATTTTAGTGGTAGCATATTCTTTGGCCTCTTCAGCTCTTTGTTTAAAGATCGAAGAAAGGCTTTCTTTGTACGTTGTTAAAGGATGCCCTTATTATCAGGGACCTTTTGAGGGGTTGAAACAATATAGAGGATACCCCCTGAAATCTCTTTTAGAAATAGCGCTGACTTTTGAAGAGGATTTAAAAGAGGAAAAGACCATTTTAGATAGAACTTGGATGGAATCGGTGTTAGCGACCGATCTTTCCCATTTAGAGGGAAAAGCGGCAAAAGTGCGTCATAAAAATCCTAGCGAAAATGGGGATTTTACTACCCGTGCATTTTTAGATTTTCCCAAAGGTGCTACGGTTGCTTTTTTTGCTTCGCAAGCAACAACATTTGATCCCGAAAAATCGGTTTATACGATTCCTTTGAGAGGAATGTATGAAGAGGATGCGCACGAAATCGGTTTATTTGTGAATCTTGATCCCTCGATTCAAGTGTTGATTGAAGAGGCAAAATCTTCTATTTTTCATGAAAAAGAGGCTGTTACAATACACACCTCAGAACAAAAAATCCCTCTTAAATTTCGTGTAATAGAAGGTGAGGGGAAATTTATCGGGCACATAAGTCTGGATTCAAGGCCCTATGAGCTTGAAAAGGGGGGGATTTTTGATAGAAAAATCTCCATTCGCACTGTTGAAAGAGCGCCAGTCTGTACGATCGAGTTGTTTATTGGTTGGAACCAAGAGAAATGCCCTTTTTAGAAGCTTTAAAAGATCCCCTACATCTTGCCTTAAAAAGAGGAAAAAAGGGCCTCTTCATCTTGTATTTCAAAAAGAGGAAAAAAGGGCCCTTTTTCAATTTTTAAAAATACTAAATGAGCGCCTCTTCTTTTTTTTCTGCATTTTGTGTGGGGCGTCCCATGATGCCTAAACCATGATCCACGTAGATGACTTGTCCTGTGATAGCTTTACTTAACGGGGAGGCTAAAAAGAGCATTGTATTTGCGACGTCCTCTGCCTCAAGATCGCGTTGGATGGGGGAGTTATTGAAAGAGTATTCTATCATGGAATCGATCATACCGATAGCTCTTGCCGCTCTTGATGCCAACGGACCTGCTGAGATCGCATTGACACGAATCATTTTTTCTTGCCCCAATTCATAGGCCAGATAGCGCACGTCTGCTTCCAATGCAGCTTTGGCAGAAGACATTCCGCCTCCGTAACCGGGAATTACCTGGTCGGCGGCGCGATAGGTCAGAGTAAGACATGATCCGTTAGATCCCATGATCGTTTTGAAACAAGAGCATAAGCTGACAAAGGAATAGCTCGAAGCACTTAATGCATGCAGATACCCTTCTCTTGATGTCATGGATAAGGGGTTTTTGATCTCTTTAGCATTTGCGATTGCGTGGATCATGATATCGACCTTCCCAAAATCTTGAGCCACTCGAGATACAAACCCCTTGATGGAAAAATCGTCCAAGCCTTTGTAACGTTTATTTTCTTTCACATCCTGGGGCACAGCATCCAGTGTATCGTAAAGGGCATCGAGGGGATAAATGGCATCAAAAACAAGCTCTTGACCATTTTTAAGTTTTCTTGATTCGCTATATTTTTCATTTGCCAGGATCTGTTCTAAAATCCCGAGAAGTGGTGGCCATGTCCCCGCAATCACTTTTGCTCCAAGATTTTTGAAGGCTTTTGCTATAGCCCAGGCAAATCCCGCATCGTCACCGATACCGGCAATCACGACAACTTTATCTTTTAAGTCCCATTGATCCATATCTCTTCCCGATTCGCTTTGTCTTGAAAAGAATATACTACGAACTTTGTTTTCCTGTTAACCCAGTTTTTGTGTATAATTGGAAGCTGTGACGACAAAAGTAAAAGCACCCTTGATTCGGGCAATCATCTTTGACCACATGGACGAGGATATGCCGCTATTTGTTGAGCTCTATTGCCCCAAGGCAAAAGAGATGCCGAGCCTGGAGGCGCTCTACGCTCAAATCGAGAATCCGAGCTTTTTTGTCGATAACGATCCGATGGTCGTGCGCATTGAAAATTTGCCAAATAAAATCGACTGGGATCTCTTGCGATTTTCGACTGTACCGATCACCCTTTTTTTCTCGAAAAGTTTAAAAAATATCCCCTCGATTGAATGCCACAATTTTTCACTAGAAAAACCATGGGAGAGGCAAAAAAGAATTTTTCAGTGGATGGATCATTTCTGTCAAAAACAGAAAAAAACCCTGCAAAAAGAGGCCTTTGATCGACTGTTTCGATTAACTGAAGGGCACGGTTTATGCATTTTGCGCCACGTGGAGCAGATTCTGCTCACCCTTGATTCGGCACAAATCACTCTTGAGGTTTTGGAAAGACACCACCTTTATGAGTTAGGGCCCAATGATTGGGAAAAGGCTAAACAGATGATTTTCACACCCCATCATAGCCTACGCCCTACACCGCTAGATATGCTAGGTTTTATCTCAAAATTGCGACAGGAGGTTTATTACAACCTGTTTAGTTTTGAAGATGAGCCGCAAGTGCCGATTCCCCCTTTCAGAAAGAAAGATCTGTTGGGACAAAAAAAAGAGCGTGAAGCGCTGGGTAGGGACTATTTTTTAGCCCTATTACCCCTTTTATTAGAACTGGAGATGCTCGCAAAAAGTGGAAGTTTTTCCCAAGAGATGCTGTTTGATCTGCTCTACACGCGCCTTTTATCCGAGAGAAGTCTTTTTTAGCTTGTGCTCTCTTAAGTAAATAAAAATAGGAGGGGAAGGTCAGGGATACTGAAAAATTCCCCTCAAAAAAAGAGGATCTTTATGGGATTCTAGCGGTTCAAACTCCCTTGAAGCTCTTTAAGCATGTCTTGAAGCTCTTTAGATTCTTTTTGGAATATACACTGATTTTTGGAAAAATCTTTGTCGATTTTGTGTACTCTTGCAGCTTGGAGAACTGAAAAAAAGCTCATCGGTAAAATAGCTCGAGACGCGCACGAAGAGATGGTTTCCAAAGTTGATGATAAAAATGTTACCGGTCTAGACCAAGATGAACCCGGAAATAAAATATTCAAAGCAAGCTCGGACAGGCTCGTGACAATAAGAGAAACCCATACGCTTCGCTTAAAAATATTAAGTAAACGAAGGTCTTTTTCATTTACGCGTTCGTTCTTATCAGTGCCCCAGGATAATAAAGGTAATAAACTTGTTAATTTCATAATAGACTCCTATTAATTACGGTAAAATAATAGGGTATTTTACTTTATTATAAAAGCTCCATTTGCACGATATCGTAAAAATTCTTCCCTTTCTCGCTCAAAAAAAACGAGCAAGAGTCCTCTTCTATAAAACCTTTTTTTGATAAAGATGCGATAGTATCAATACTTTCTTTATGAGTAACTGAGGATTTTAACACACCTTGTTTGAGCCTCAGTGAGAGCCCTAATTGCTCCTTAAAGAGGGCGCCAGGGGAGAGCTCTTCCGTAAAAAGGAAAGGTTCTTCTCCTTTCAAAAGATTTTCTTTATATAGATTTAGATTTTTAACACATTGTGTGCGCTTGTTATTAAAAAAACTCCATGCAGAGGGCCCGATTCCTAGAAATTCCCGCCCTGTCCAATACCCGATATTGTGCTTCGAACTAAGACCGTTCTTACAAAATGCTGAGATTTCATACCTTTCAAAATTAAAAGATTCCAGGATCTCGACAGCAGATGTGAGCATTTCTAGACATAATTCCTCTGAGGGGCGTTTCTTTTCTAAAATGGTTTTTTTTCTAAAAAAGGAGGATCCCTCCTCAATCATAAGGTTGTAAAGAGAGAGATGGGTGATGGGTAAATGTTTGATGGAATAAAGGGTTTCTAAAAAATCGTTCTTATTTTGATCCATTAATTCAAAAATAATATCGACAGAAATATTGGTGATTTTTGCTTCTATAAGATGGTCAATCGCCTTTTGCGCCAGCCCTTTTTGGATGCTTCGCCCTAAAAAATGGAGCTCTTTTTCTACAAACGATTGAACGCCCAAACTCACTCGATTAAATCCCAAGTTATAGATATTTTGACTCCATTCTTTCGTAACATCTTCGGGATTTGCTTCTATGGTCCACTCGATATTTGCTTCGAAACAAAATGGGAGCGAGCGGATTTTTTGCACAAGGGTGGATAAAAAATCGATCGATAGGATTGAGGGGGTACCTCCGCCAAAATAGACCGAGACGAGCTCTCTTCCTTTTATCGAACTTTTTAGGGTTTCCAGATGCAATAAAAGAGATTCTAAAAGAAGAAGCTCCGATTCTTTTGAATAGGGAAGTACAAAAAAACTGCAGTAGGGGCATTTTTTACGGCAAAAGGGGAGGTGGACATATAAACTGATTTCATTTGCCATAAAGGGGAGTGCTACCAGTCATCCCGTTCGGGATCCTGGATCATTCTAGCACGCTTCCAACGATTACGCTCGCTGAAGGGGTCCTCATCATACTCTTGAGAGCCTCTCTCAGAACCCTCCTCAAACTCCTCGTCTTCGAACAGAGTAGAGGGGTCGTCATCCTCGTAGGAGCGCTCGTCCATGTAGCTGATTTCAGAGTGGTCCTCTTCAACTCCGATCTCGGGCATAGATTGAGGGTCATAGCCCTGATTTTGCTTGTTGCGCTTGGGTGCAATAAAATCTTCCGTTTCTCCGCTCTCTTTGAGGTACTGCAAACGCTGCTTTTCCTCTTCGATTTTGGCAAGAATTCCATCAATTTCGACCTGGTATTTTTCCCGCTCTTTTTTTGGGACAAGGTCATGCTCAAACATCTTTTGAAGATCGGCTAACTCGATCTCTAGTTTTCGGAGTTTCTCGGACTTCATAGCACCTTTAGCAAAAAAACTTTCAGCATTTTAGCAGACTCATCGAAAATGTCAAGAGGGGAGGTTTTAAAAAAACTCTTTTTTTGACAGACGAGTTTTAGATGTCCCCTACGAACCGGCGACCGTAAATGGTCTTCATGACGCGGTTCGATTCTGCGCTTGGTAGAGTTCCCCCACGGTAGAGTTGCGTTTGGAGTGTCTCGTCCGTCACATCTAACCTAAGATCTTTTTCAAAAAAACGCATTTGGTAGCCCTTCTCCTCATCGATAGAAGATAGGGGGCTAACGTGATCGTTTGTAGGTGTTTTTTGAAATCTTATTTTGTAAGACACCCTCCTATTCCCTCTGGATCTTAGCGACAAAATCTTAAAAAAACCCAAGGCAAGAAACGTAGTGGTAAATAAAATAAAAGAAATTTCAAATAGGCTGCTTTGCCGCTCATGAAAGCTCATTGGAACCTCTTTTAGATGAGGTAAAGGGGTGACTATCGGATGCATAAAAAAGAGTTTGCCTATCAAATGAAATATTTGCAAAACCCCTTTTTACATAGAGCGTTAAAAAGTCAGCTTTGCAAACAACGATCTTGTTGTTTGTTAAAATCTCCGATAAAACGTTGGCCCCACTTATTTTTAGCTTTTCTATCACGGATATTTTGTATCGCCTCATCACCTGTGAGATCCCCTTGAAGTGGTGGAATTTCTAAGAAATCTTCAGAAGGGATTGAGACACTCATTTGCCTTCTACAAAAGGGTTTTGGAGAAGCTAAAAGAAAAGAGGTCGCTTGTGGATTTTCCTCACTTTCATCAGTTTCTTTAATTGTAGAAAGACGGGGCCTCCACTTAGGTTCTTGGAATTTTTCTTCCGGTTTATCCTCTGGCTCTTTTATAAAGTTTTGGGCCTCTTTAAATGCTCGGGCAAAAGAGAAAGCCCCCCAAATGGCTGCGACCGTGAGCGCAATTTTGCCGGGGTTTTTCATTACAAAACTCGTACATTTTTCAAAGACGGCTGAGGGAAAATCACCAATGCGCATGTTTATGTCCTACTCTTACAATATATATGAGTATAACATAAATAATATTATAAATAAATTGTTTATTAAAAACCTGGGAACCAGTGGTTTAGACGTTTTTGCACCACTGCACCATACGATTGGAAAAACAGGCCACCTTGGAGACGACCAAGTGGGCAAACAGGGTAAATTTGGAGATTTTTTTTCCCCCTTTTGACAAGGTGCGTAATGTAGAAAGTGCCAAAAGTGTATTTACAAGACAAAAGCGGCGTATTTGCCTCTCTTGGGTAGGGAGTAAACAGATGTAGTCCAGTGCTTTATGGAGAAAATTTCGGGTTTTGTCTATCAGGTTTTTAAAGCCGGTCTCGGACCTAAGGGAAAGGGGGATCCATTCGACTCCTCTTTTACGGTCTTGCTCAACATCTTTTAGAATGTTTGTGAGCTGCAGCCCTTTTCCAAAATCATCGGAAAGTTTTAGTAGAGCCCCCTTCTTTTGCTCAAAATTTCCGACAAAACAAAAGATTTCGGTGAGCATCTCTCCAACACAGCCTGCAACGTAGTAGCAGTATTCTTCAAGCTCTTGCATGGTGCGAACCCGATCGTCCCCTTTCCTCTCCAAGAATTTAAGCATCCCGTTGCCCATCACTTTGCCGACGCGATAAATACTTTCTTGAATAGCTTTGTCGTATTGCAGAATCCGTTCTATGAGAGCTAAAGCGTCTTGAACAAGCAAGCGCTCAGCCTGTTTTGTGCTTTTAGTGAGAAGGGGAAGTATCTGTTGCACGAAACTTGGCACGCAACTCGGGTTTCGGAGCACCTCAGTCCAAATTTTTATAAATTTTTTTTGATCTTCGAAGTCAAGAGCCTCTTCGTCTTCAATTGTGTCTAAAATTCGTAAAAAAAGATAAGCGTCGGTGATTACCGGAATTAATGGTGCGTTGAGCATCGGGATTGTTAAAGCAAAAGTACGCGAAACCTCGCGCAATATGTTCACTTGCATCGCTTGTTTAACCCCTTGTTTTTAAGAAAAACGCACTTTTTAAGACCTTACTAGGCTATCTGGAAATGTATTAAAAAAATACAAATATTGCGAGCAGAACCTTATTAATAAAAATTTTTACATATAAACCCTATTTTTGGAATGAAAAAAAGTTTATTTTGGTTAATAGAGATATTTGTTATGGAGGGGAAAATAGTCGATAAAAAGTAGTGCCTTTGGATGAGTGAGCTTTTTTTCTTAAATCAAGATTACCTGGAGAAAGCCTTTGAGGAGTATCTAAAGGACCCCAGTAGCGTTCCCAAGGATTTGGCCCTTTTTTTTAAGGGGGTAGAATTTGCCTACAGTGGGACTACTAATATCCCTCTCCCCCCAAAAGAGGTGAGCGATCTTTCACTCAAGGTGTTTCGTCTTGTGGACCATTTTAAAAGGTGTGGCCATTACAAAGCGACTACAAATCCATTGAGTCAAGTACCTTTGGTTCCATTGGAGTTAACTTTAAAAGAGCATCATTTTGAGGCCAAGGACTTGGAAAAACAGGTTCCTACCTTCAATATTCTTAAAGAGCCTTTTGCCCCTTTGTCCCAATTATTGAAAGCTCTTGAGCACCGTTTTTTAGGAAACGTCGGTTTCGAGTATATGCATTTGCAGGACGCTCCTCTGGTGATTGAGGAGATTGATCGCTATTTGAATGAGGAGTACCAAATTGAAATTGGGGAAAAAGAAACCCAGAAGATTTTTAAAGATCTTAAAAAAGCCGAAAGCTTCGAGAGTTTTTTGCACAAAAGGCACATGGGCAAAAAGCGATTTTCGTTGGAGGGAGCTGAGAGCCTGATTCCTATGCTAGAGTGTTTGGTAAGCCAAGCGAAGTCGGCCGATTTGACCGATCTTATCATAGGCATGGCACACCGTGGTCGACTCAACGTTTTAGCTCACGTCCTCGAAAAAGACATAAGTCAAATTTTTTACGAATTCGAAAGCGATTATACACCGATGTTTTCTGGAAGTGGAGATGTGAAGTATCACATGGGATTTTCCAAAAAAAGGGAGGGAGTAGAGGTGACGTTAGCTCCCAACCCAAGCCATTTGGAGTCGGTGGATCCGGTTATTTTAGGGATGTGCCGCGCAAAGTGTGATCTTAAAAACAAGCCGACAGCCCTTCCTATTACCATTCACGGTGATGCGGCTTTGGCGGGCCAAGGTGTAGTCTACGAGAGCTTACAAACGGTCCGGCTTGAGGGTTACAAAGTGGGGGGGGGGATCCATATTGTGATCAATAACCAGATCGGTTTTACAGCCTCTGTACAAGAGAGTAGGTCGACCGTTTATTGCACAGATATAGCAAAAGCTTTTTATAGCCCCGTTTTTCACGTGAATGCTATGGATCCTGTAAGCTGCGTTAAGATCACAAAGCTTGCCTTACATATCGCAAAAAAATTCCATCTGGATGTGTTTATTGATCTTTTGGGTTATAGAAAATATGGCCACAATGAGGGTGATGAGCCTGCTTACACACAGCCCTTGATGGTCGAAAAAATTAAAAAAATGCCCCTTGTATCGAGTTTGGTTCCTGTGAGTGATTCCTTCAAAGAAAGTACTATTCAATCTATTGAAGAAGAATTAGAGAGGATGTACCAGATTGCTAAAGGGTTGAATCAACAAAAAAAAGAAGAACCCTCCCAAATTGTACAAAATACGGTTTTCAAAAGCTCTCAAATCCCCACAGAACAGGCCCGAATGATTCTTAAGAAGATCTCTCAAATTCCCTCTGATTTTGAGATCCATCAGCGATTGAAAAAAATTATTGAGGAGAGGGGCTCTAAAGAGCAGATCGATTGGGCTATGGCGGAGGCTATAGCTTTTGGATCTCTTTTACAAGAGGGTATTTCGGTGCGCCTATCGGGGGAGGATTCGAGAAGGGGGACATTTTCGCACCGGCACTCTGTCCTAGTCGATCAAAAAAACGCAAATGTGTTCATCCCTTTAAATAACCTAAGTATCAACCAAGCCCCTTTTACTGTGATCAACTCCTATCTGTCGGAATACGCCGTGATGGGTTTTGAGTATGGATATTCTTTGATGCACCCCAATTCTTTAGTGATATGGGAGGGGCAATTTGGAGATTTTGTGAATGGGGCACAGATCATTATAGATCAATATCTGGTTTCAGCCCAAACCAAATGGGGAGTGACTTGTGGTTTGGTGCTTTATCTTCCCCACGGATTTGAAGGGCAGGGCCCCGAGCACTCGTCAGCAAGAATGGAGCGCTTTTTGGAGTTGTCGGCCGAAAAAAATATAGTGTGCGCTATACCGACCAATACGGTTCAACTGTATCATCTTTTAAGAAGGCAAGGCATTTCGCATCCTAAGCGTCCGCTAATACTTTTTACACCCAAAAGCCTTTTAAGAGATGAAATCTCTTTTTCAGCTATTGAAGAGGTAGAGACGACTCATTTCGCCCCTATTTTGGAAAAAAAAGGCAAAGATAAAAAAACGAAAGTCTTGATCTTCACTTTTGGGAAAATCGTATACGATATTTTAAGAAAAGCCGACTTTCTTAAGCGTGAGGATTACCATATTTTTTGTATAGAGCAACTCTATCCATTCGAAGAGGAATTTTTGAAAGAACGGCTTGAAAAACAGGGTGGAGCTCAGCGCTATTTATTTGTACAAGATGAGCCAAAAAATATGGGTGCTTACCCATACCTCAGGCCTAAAATCGAGAAACTACTCGATGGAAAGAATCTACAATACGTTGGAAGAAAAGAGGCAAGCTCTCCTGCATCGGGTTCGCCCAAAATTTCTATGATGGAGCTTGATCTAATTCTGAAGGAGATTTTTGATGAGCAAAATTGAGGTCCTTCTTCCGGCACCGGGAGAATCGGTTAAAGAGGTGCACGTGAGCCGATTTTTGGTCAAAGAGGGGGATATTGTTGCTAAAGACGCCCTTTTATGCGAAATCGAATCGGATAAAGCGACTATGGAGGTGATTGCCCCAAGTGCAGGAAAAATCCATTTTAAAATAGAGCCACAAAACACCTATCCGGTTGGTACAATTGCTGTAGAAATTGACACAACGTTTCAACCCCAAAAAATGCCCATGGAGGATAAAGCTCCCCAAAAAGAGGAAAAAAAGATTTTGTCGACTGAAATCGAAAAAACGACTGAAAAAAAATCTGAGGGGCAAATTCGACAAGGGCTTGAGGAGTTTCTACAAAAGCCGCAAAAAAAAGAGCCCTCTTTGCAAGAAAGCGCTCCGATGAAACAGGAGGAATCCCTAACGCTTGAAAAACGCGAGCCCATGAGTCTAATCCGTAAAACAATTGCGAAAAGACTTGTGGAGGTGAAAAATGAGACAGCTATGCTCACCACTTTCAATGAGGTGGACATGAGTACAATTTTAAGGATAAGAAAGGAGCACCAAGAGGCTTTCACAAAAAAGCATGGGATAAAGCTCGGCTTTATGGCTTTTTTTACAAAAGCGGTAGAACGAGCCCTTGGGATATACCCAAGAGTCAACGCCCGTATCGACAAAGACACAATAGTCTATCCTAATGGGATTCATGTTGGGATTGCAGTCTCGACAGAAAGAGGGCTTGTCGTGCCCGTCGTGCGTCATGTGGAGAAACTGTCTTTAGCGCAAGTTGAAAAGGAGATAGCCTCTTTAGCACAAAAAGGGCGCGAGGGGAAATTGACAGTGAAAGATTTCGAAGGTGGATCCTTTACGATCACTAACGGGGGAGTATTCGGGTCTTTATTATCGACTCCTATTTTAAATCCTCCACAAAGTGGAATTTTAGGGATGCATGCGACTGTAGAACGCCCAGTAGCTATCCAAGGCAAAGTCGAAATACGTCCCATGATGTATATTGCTCTAAGTTATGACCACCGCATTGTAGATGGAAAAGAGGCTGTAGGATTTTTAGTTGAGGTAAAACGCTGGTTGGAGAGCCCCGAAATTGGAAGTTTAGGTTTATGACAAAATCGATTGTAATTGTAGGGGGAGGACCCGCTGGTTATGTAAGTGCAATACGTGCAAGCCAGCTTGGTGCAAAAGTGACACTCATAGAAAAGGGGCCAACTCTTGGGGGAACTTGTTTGAATGTGGGGTGTGTTCCCTCTAAAGCGCTGTTGATGTTTTCCCATTATAAACACCTTTTGGATCATGAATTTGCAAAAGTAGGCATAGATGCACAGCTCAAAAACTTTGATTTTTCCCGCATGCAAAAAGAGAAATCTAGAATTGTTGAGACCCTGACGCAAGGGATCGCCTACTTATTGAAAAAAAATAAAATCCGACATATTCAGGGCGAAGCTCGATTTATTGCTCAAAAAAAGCTTGAGGTGAACGAGGAGGTGGTTGAGGCCGACTACATTATTTTGGCTACCGGCTCACAACCTATCAGCCTCCCTTTTTTTCCAATCGATGAGAAACGGGTCCTCTCTTCCACAGGGGCATTAGCTCTTAAAGAGGTTCCCAAGCACCTTTTGATTATTGGAGCCGGGGTGATCGGGCTTGAGATGGGTTCTGTTTATCGCGCTTTGGGTTCTAAAGTGACATTTATAGAGTTTTTTTCCAGGATTGTCCCCAGCTTTGATACAGATGTATCCCAAACAATGATAGAGATCATGAAAGAGAGGGGAATCGTATTTCACCTGCAAACAAAAGTTGTCAAAGGGTCTACATCCCAAGATGGTGTAGAGCTTATCTGCGAAGGTCCTGACGGGCAATTTACTCTTGATGGGGACTATGTTTTGCAATCGATTGGTAGAAAACCCACAACCCAAGGCCTATCTCCTGAAATAGGGGGGATCCGTCTGGATTCCAAGGGTTATATTGAAACGGGTCTTGATCTACAAACGAATGTTTCAGGTGTCTATGCAATTGGAGATGTTGCGGTGGGCCCTATGCTAGCCCATAAGGCGTCTCATGAGGGGATTGCTCTGGTCGAGAATCTTCTCCAAAAGTCCACCCATTATAATCTTTTTGAAGTACCAAACGTCATCTATACCCATCCTGAGGTGGCTCATGTGGGGATGACTGAAGAGGATCTTAAAAAACATAACCTCCCCTTCAAAATGGGAAAATTCCCTTTAAAAGCGAATGCAAGAGGGCTTGTTGAAGGGGATCTCAAAGGGTTTGTGAAAGTTCTAGTTTGCCAATCCACAAAAAGGCTTATGGGGGCAACTGTTGTTTCGATGCATGCCTCTGAAATGTTACCGATGTTCCAACTTGCCATAAGTAAAAAAATGACTATTGATGAGATCAAGCACCTGATGATTGCCCATCCCACACTCAGTGAAGCTCTCGTCGAAGCGGTATTGAATGCCGAGGGCGAAAGCCTCCATTTTTAGAGGTTCACAAGTTGAAAATTTTCTCAAATACGGCAATCAGCCTGGATGGACGGATTGGAATGAAAGATCTCTCAAAAGCCCATCTTGGCAGCCAAAGATGTTGAAATTATTGTTTTAAATCGAGACAGTTTCTGCAAATCCAGGAGCGTCTCACTCACCAAATAGCGCAAAGTTTACAAGAGTGTCTAGCTCCAAAAGGGGTAGCGGTTATGGTAAGTGCACATCATCTGTGTATGGCGATGCGTGGGGAAAAAAAAAGAGATAGCACGACCATAACCCAAGCGATGACAGGGGTTTTTGAGACAGATCCAGTAAGACGGAAAGAATTTTTCCATCTTATCCACAACTTTTTATAGAAAAAAATTTATTCTCTTAATGAGTCGAAAAGAATCTGTCGCATTTCCCAGTTCTTTGAGTTTTTTTTAAATTCGTAAAGACTAAGGTTTTTTATCTGGTGGATTTGAGGTACATCAAGGATTCTGCATAATGACATAAATAAACGCCCATGAGAGACAATGAAAGGGTTGGGGCTGATAGCAAAAGCGAGTTTAAGCCCCTCTTTGATCCGAAGCTCTATTGCCTTGAGGTTCTCGATGGTGGGGTCTATTGGCCGATCTGGGTTTGTTTTTTCTTCTTCTTCAAAAGCAAACATCACTTCACTTGATTGCCCCTCTAAACATCCATAATTCCTCTCTTGAAATGCATCCAGGATCGTGAGTTGAGCTTTGGGATGACTTTTTTGCACGATTTCAGCGGTGCTTAAAGCTCTTTTTAAAGGGGAGGAAAATATATGGTGTATGGGCAGGTCTACCGATTTTTTACTGAAATGTTCAGCCTCTTTTAAACCCTTTTTGCTGAGTGCGATATCTGTTTGCCCCTGACAGCGCTTTTCAAGATTCCACAAGGTCTCCCCGTGTCGCAAAAAGAGAAATTTCAAATCTCACCTCTTCATAGATGAATTTAGATCAAGATAGCTTAGCAATTAAAAACAATCTGTTCAACTGATGCGACGAAGACGGCGATTTTTTTTCCATTTTCCAAAAGAAAAGAGGGTAGGAAGGAGTTGTTTACGGATGGATTCGAGTAGGAAGATCCCACCTCCCGGAACGAGGGCGATTTTCCATCCCTCAAAATTAAGAGGGAATACCGCAAAAGCTTTTTCCAAAACAGGTATGTAGAGGATACAAAGATGTAAAATAATTGCAAATCCGACTCCGATAAGCAGGTAACGATTGCTAAATAACCCTTGTTGAAAGATAGAAATTTCATCTGAACGGCAATTAAAAGCGATCAGCCACTCGAAAACTACTAGCGCTGTGAGGACTGTTGCTCGTGCATGATCAAGATTCTTTAGCCCTAAACAGAAGTAAAAAACTCCAAATATGGAAAATCCTAAAAGGGCAGACATAAGCCCAATTCTGTAGATCATACCCTCGAAGAGTAAACCGACACCCGGACTTCTTGGGGGTTGTTTGAGCTCTCGACCGGTTCTAGGTTCCAGTCCAAGAGGAATAGCCAAGATAACACCTGTAACAAGGTTCACCCATAAAATTTGCAGGGGAGTCAAGGGGGCAACTCCAAAATAGTAGACAGAGAGAATGAGTCCAAAAAGCTCCCCAAAGCAAGTAGTCAGTAAAAATACGGTGACGTTTCTAAGCCGGTTGAATATCGCTCTTCCCTCTTCGACGGCATGGACGACAGAAGCAAAATTGTCATCCATCAGGATCATATCTGCCGACTCTTTGGCGACATCGGTGCCGGTGATACCCATGGCAACTCCTATATCGGCTGCCTCCAAAGCTGGGGCGTCATTGACCCCATCGCCCGTCATTGCAACAATATGCGAATTCTTTTGAAATGCACGCACGATTTTAAGCTTGTCCACAGGCTCGATCCGAGCAAAAACTTTCATGAGCTCGATCTCTTCCGAAAGCTGATCGTCGCTCAAAAGTTTGACGTCTGAGCCCCGTAAAACACCTTTTGTGTGGATGCCAAGCTCATGGGCTATAGCCTTGGCTGTAATAGGACTATCTCCGGTAATCATCGCAACTTGAATACCCGCCTCTTTACATTTCCCAACAGCCTCAATCGCTTCGGTCCTTGGGGGGTCCATCATCCCCAAAAAGCCGACAAAGGTACCATCTTTATGCTGAAGTCGCTCAGCATCTAGATCTTTACCCATGTGTTGCATAGTGACGCAACCGATGAGGCGTAGTGCTTTTTCGGACATTCTCTCCAGGTGGAATTCGAGTCGCTGTTTTTTCTCCTCAGTAAGCTCTTCAAGACCATTTTGGGTTAAAATATGACTGCAAAACCCTAGAATTTTTTCTGGAGCCCCTTTTATAAAGATCTCTTCTTTTTCAGTATTGGCATTGAGTGTGGCCATATATAAGTGTTCACTGGAAAAGGGGATTTCATGAATTCTTGGGTGGTCATGAGACAGTTTATCAATTTGTAGCCCCCCTTTGATTGCCGCTACCATGAGAGCCCCTTCGGTCGGGTCTCCGATGATGGTTAATCTATCTGATTGCTGCGTCACTAGAGCGTCATTACACAAAGCGGCAACAAGCAAAAGTTTATGGAGGTGGGGGTGATTTTCCACTTGTATTCTCCCCCCTTCATTGTGGAAGGAGCCGTAGGGGGAATCACCGTCTCCTTCGACAACAATTTCATGTCCGTCGATATAGATTTCAGTGACCTTCATTTGATTGAGGGTAAGAGTCCCTGTTTTGTCTGAAGCGATGAGGGTGGTAGATCCTAAAGTTTCGACCGCCAAAAGCTTGCGTACGATAGCGTTTTTTTTGGCCATCTCAGACATCCCTGCGGCCAAGGTGATGGTAAAAGAGGCGGGTAAACCCTCAGGTATTGCAGACACGGCGGCAGATACACTTAACAAAAAGATTTCGGTGATGCTAAGACCCTGTTCAAGGGAGATCCAAACAAAAAAAAGGATAGCAATAGCGATCATGGGGAGAATCCAAAAACCGATGGACTCGACGTTTTTTTGTAGGGGGGTCTTTTGCTCCTCGATTTGTTTAAGGGAGCTGGCAATTTTCCCAAGTTCAGTCTGCATCCCAGTAGTTGTAACAACAGCCGTTGCCTTACCTGCAGAGACGGTGGTTCCCATGAATAAGAGATTGATTCTATCGACTAGAGGGGGGTGGTCGTCGATGGGTTTGTTGAACTTTTCAACGGGTACAGATTCGCCGGTGAGAGTCGATTCATTCACGCGTAAGTTTACCGTTTCAATAACCCTTAGGTCAGCCCCAATTTTATCACCGGGTTCTAAAATGAGAATATCGCCCGGTACCAAGAGCTTTGAATCGATGGAAACGACATGCCCGTTACGTTTGACTTTAGAGCGGTGACCCGAGAGCTGTTTAAGGGCTTGCATGGCCTTCTCAGCCTTGGCCTCTTGGATGAAACCGATGATGGCCATGAGTAGCAAGGTGCTCAAAAGCACAATCCCATCAGTATGGCTCTGA